>Ga0209417_1000361_pt1 | contig 113628 bp, 91 predicted proteins | sample RifGroF2_FD_184002 | JGI IMG/M metagenome (GOLD analysis project Ga0209417, IMG submission 184002) | Groundwater microbial communities from Rifle, Colorado, USA - Groundwater F2 (SPAdes) (version 2) | ecosystem: Environmental > Aquatic > Deep subsurface > Groundwater | place: Rifle, Colorado... | reverse complement strand
CCTCATTCGTTTCACCACATCAAAAGTAATAACCCTCTTAACCAAAAGCTCACGAAAGACTGCATGGACTCAGAAATAAAAAAAATTCGTACACGATTTGCCCCATCACCAACAGGATGGATGCATCTTGGCAATGTTCGCATCGCCCTACTTAACGCACTTTTTGCCAAACAACACAAAGGCGACTTTATTCTTCGCATAGAAGATACGGATGCCTCACGCGACGTTGATCCAGAAGGCGCGCAAATTATGAAAGACCTCGCATGGCTTGGTCTCACCCCCACCGAAGGGCCTTATTATCAATCGCGGCGAACTGAGCTCTATCAAAAATATCTTGAAGATTTAATTAATCGAGGACTGGTGTATCGCTGCTTTGAAACCGCTGAAGAACTCGAAATCACACGGCAACGTCAAATTGCACGAGGACTTCCGCCACGTTATGATCAAGCAGCTCTCAAGCTTTCCAAAGCTGAAATTGATGCTTTACTCGCGGCGAAAAAGCCATTTGTGTGGCGCTTTAAATTACCACAAACCACCGTCGTCATTAAAGATCTTTCTCATGGAGATGTTTCATTTGATTTAAGCAATTTTTCTGACTTCACGATCACGCGGCAAGACGGCAGCTTTACCTTTATTTTTGCCAATTTTGTCGATGATGTTGATATGAAAATTTCGCATGTTATCCGTGGTGGTGACCATCTCACCAATACAGCCGTTCAAGCAGCTCTGTATCACGCTTTTTCAGCACCTCTTCCAATTTTTTATCACACACCGCTCCTTTGTAATACCGAAGGTAAAAAACTTTCAAAGCGCGATTTTGGATTTTCGCTTGACGAGCTTCGCCAAGCTGGCTTTTTACCCGAAGCGATCTGCAACTATTTAGGGCTCATTGGCGCCTCTTTCAAAGAGGAGATTATGGACATGAATGCGCTCATTCAGCATATCTCATTTGATCATATTAGCTCAGCAAGCCAGGTCCGTTACGATGTAGAAAAATTGCGATGGATTAATCAAAAATGGATTGCAAAACTCCCTTTGAACGAACTTGCTCAACAGCTCTATCCCTTGATGCAAGCGGCGTATCCCGCTCCTTTTGAAAAAATAACACCAGAACAATTTACGCACCTTATTGAACCAATCAAAACAGAGCTCACCACCCTCAAAGATATCACCTCGCTTTTGCATTTTGTATTTGCAGCACCACGTCCGGCACCAGAACTTTTACAATTGCATCATGCGCAAGAACATGCAGCATTTTTTAAAAGCATCATCTCTCACCCCGCCACAAGCGCTCCAGAATTTCTTGAACTGCTCAAACAAAAAGCCCGCGAAGAAAAGCGTCCGTTAAAAGACGTTCTTGCCTTACTTCGCATTGCACTTACGGGTGCACCAACAGGGCTTGGGATTACAGAAATAGGTGCATTACTTGAGCTACATGAAATTCGTAAACGCATGGAATGTCTGATCTAAATCCACTCGCACTTTTTAAAAAATAGCACCGGGAGAAGAAAGACGATTAGGGAGTTGAATCACCTCAGAGACGACTCCCTCACGCTCCATGCGCCGCATAAACGTCAAAAAGCGTTCTTGATATGCCTCAGGCACAAAAAACTCAAACACCCCCGTTGTAACATCAAGGGTCCGATCAAAGGCCATGTGTTCGTGAAATCGAAGCGTGGCTACAAAAAACCAGGTCTCCTTTTTTACAACACGGGCTTGAAAATAGAGACAAAAAGCCATACGCTTTACGCAATACAATAAAAACAGACTATTATTACATCCTAAGGATATCAGATGCAAAAAAATTCCGGTACTACAAGCACAATGGGCGTCTCTCTTGCAACCATTTTGGGGCTCAATGCCGTCATCGGCGCAGGCATTTTTGGCGTTCCCGCAGCGCTCCAGACACTCGCAGGCCCCGCCGGTATTATTTCGTATTTTTTTGTTATTGTTGCCGTTCTCTGCATTGCACTTTCGATGGCGCGCATGTCGATGAAATTTCCATCCGAAAGCATTTTTTATACCCACACACAACTCTGGGCTGGACGTACTGGTGGTATCATTGCAACGTTTTCTTATGTTATCGGCCTTACGGTCGCTTTGGGGCTTTTGGGGAAAATAGCAGGTGCCTACCTCTCACTTTATCTCCCCTTTTTACATCAAACACTCTGGGGTGTTGTCTTAATTACTGGATTAACCGCACTCTGCTTTACTGGAGCCAAAGGAACACGCGTAAGCCAGATTATTTTGATTGTTTTGACTATCCTCCCCCTGGTACTTATCACCGCTCTGTGCAGCTCAAAGGCAGATTTTAATAATCTCATTCCCTTTGCACCACATGGCGCCTGGGGTGTTTTTTCTGCCATAAAAGCAGTCGTATTTGGTTTCTTTGGTTTTGAAGCAATTCCAGCGCTTTTTTCAAGCATAAAAAATCCACAGAGAACCGTTCCCCACGCAATTATACTTACCGTACTGATTACGGGGATTGTTTATCTTTCTTTCACTACGGCTATGCTTCTTGCCCTTCCAACAGCTCTTTTTGAAAGCAGCTCAACGCCACTTTCAAAAGCATTATTAGTTATTTTCCCAACGCACAAATGGCTCGTAATAGGAATCGATTTTTCGATCATTATTACCATCGCGGGGACTCTTCATTCGATGCTCCTTGCGGTCAGCAGTATTTTTTCAGCAACCATTAAAAAAATCGTAACGCACTCTCCTTTTTCATCAAACAGGAACTCGCTCATCCTTATCGCCTTTGGCGCCATCTGCTGCGCACTTATTTTTAATGACATCAATACGCTTTTTAGCTTGGTCGCTCTTGGTATTACTGCTGCATTTGCAGGAAGTATTGTGCCACTCTTACTTGATAAATCAGAGTCGATTTTCTATCGATTTATTGCTCTTGCGGGGCTGGGTGGCACCGCACTCATTGCAATCTGTGGCTTAGTAGGAATTTTTGTTTCGTGAGTAAAAAAAAGCGAGCCGAAGATTGACGGCGCGTCGATAAAAAGTTATACCATAACTCAAAAGCGTATGATTTTCGCCAATTAGGGGCCAAAGGATAGTGATGAAAAAACGTTTTCTTCTCGTGCTTCTCGCACTGCTGCCGCTCTTTTCTGCGTCGACACGCCTGTGTGGCTATAGTTTCTATTCTCGTATTGACCCTTACCCCGTCTTTACTTCAGCAAATCCGTACGGTTCGTTTACTCACTTTGAAGATTGCGAACAGGCATATCGTGTACGGGTTTCGTTCTCTGGGTTCCGGCAAAACGCCTGGCGCGCTGGTGCTTATCATGATGAAATTTACTACAACCAGCTCAATATAACGCCAAATCCAAAATCAATGACAAGCCCTGATGAAGTTGAATTAGGCGACATGCTCGGTAAATGGAATATCTTGGGACTTTTCTACCAAGAAACCGATGGTTCAACAACGTTCTTGACTACCAATCCACAACTCGTAAAACCAAATGTCAGTATTCAATCAGTTTTGACGCAAAAAATTAATGCCGTAGACCCAGCAGCACCTACCGATGCCTTTGATTCTGCCTATTACTCCCCTGATAAATTTGATGGAAATCTCGGCGTCGCTTCAGTTCCACTCTCTTACCGCAAATATGGCGGACGTTTTGAAATGGATTTCTGCTCCTGTTTTGACTTCGGTGCCATGCTCAATCTCAGCTTTGCTCAAGCACAACAATGTCCCATGTCTCCTCCTGCTCTGATAGGCGTAACGCCAACGCAAACATCCCCGTCGATCTTTATTGATCAATCAAGCGCAAGCAGTGATGCTAAAAAAGCAGATGTCTCTAAAGCTTTTATGAGTTGTGATAAAATTAAAAAAATGGCCGAGGCTCTCGGTTATTCGATCAATCCATTTTGTGATAGTGACATTGAATCATGCACTTTAAGTGTCTACTGGCGCCATTGCTTTGAAACAAATTACCCGCCAAATAATCCTGAAAAAACGGGTTATCCATGGATAACCGTCACTCCATTTATTGTTGCAGAAGCAACACCTTTTACGGGAAAAAAGAAACCAACCGATATGCTTTTTGGCATCCCCTTTGGTAACGGCGGACATTTTTCGTATGGGCTGATGGGTGGTCTTACTATCAACTTCTTAGAAACCGTTTTAGTCGGTTTTGATGCAGGCGTCACCGCATTCTCGCGTGAAGGATATCATAATTGGCCTGTACCAACCCACTGTTTACAAGCAGGCATATTCCCACGAAGAGCTGATATTTCAATCGAACCAGGCAACAACTGGTGTACCGGTGCTGGGTTCTGGGCAAATCACTTTCTCGACAATTTCTCTGCGTCAGTACAAATGCGCTATGTACACCATTGCAAAGATACGATAGAAATTATGCAAGTAGACCCAATTGCCGTCCCCAAAGACGCTTGGTATCCAGATAAACCCGGGGAAGCAAATCCTCCTGTTAAAGACGTTATCACCGCTGACAATTTTGTTGCCGAAAGCATCGCGATCCCCAAGATGGAATGTGAAAGTTGCTTCTCAACCTTTATGGTAAACTCAGCTCTCACCTATGATATTTCACAAAATCTTCAGTTGGGAATCTTCTGGCAAGCACCTGTCCGTCAACGGTACGCGTACCGTCCGACAACGGTTATGGGCTCGTTTGTATTAAGCTTTTAATACTGCCCCCGCTCGCCCTGAGGCAAGATGGCGTACAATATTCATCTCTAGACATTCATCTTGTCTTTGTTAAACTAATCAGCAGGTAGAATCATTAGAACCTTTTTTTACAATTGGACGGCGGCATTTTTCATGAGCAAAAAAGCAAATCTTGTCGTGACAGTAAACGATCACAATATTGAGCGCGCAATGCGGCAACTCAAAAAACGGAGTGAACGCGAAGGCATCGTACGCGATATGAAGCGTATTATCTACTTTGAACCAACTTCACAAAAACGTCGTAAACGTCATATGCGAGCAGTTAAACAAAACTGGATCCGGATGGCAGCTCACAAGCTCATTTAACCAGTATGAAATCAGTTTCCGAAATCAAAAGAGCGCGTAAAGAATCACAACTTCAACGAGTTGTTTCGCAACTTCTTCTCGAACAGACACTCGATGATCCTTCTTTAAAAGGGATTTTTGTTAATCGTGTTGAATTAAACCCAAAAAAAACGGTCTGTTCGGTTCTTTTTTATAGCGAATTAGGCAAAGAGCATTTTGACAAAATTTTGCAACACCTCATTCTCTATAAACCTTCGCTCAGATCAGCCATTGCTCGTGAAGTTCCGGGAAGATATACGCCGGATATTGTATTTCGGTATGATGACCAGTTAATCAAACAGCTGGCTCTTGAAAACCTTATAGAAAGCCTCAAAGACTAATGTTCTTGATACTCGATGAAAACGCTATTTTGTTCGTTTTCGCTGCAGTGTTTGGACTCCTTTGGGGCTCTTTTTTAAATGTCGTCGCGTTTCGTCTCGCTTTTGATCTCCCTTTTTGGCGACCACGGTCACACTGTCCGCAATGCGATCGGCAGCTACGCTGGTTTGAACTTCTTCCTTTAGTTTCGTGGATTTTTTTGCATGGCCGATGCCGTACCTGTAAAGCGCCGATTTCAAAGCTCTATCCGACACTTGAACTGCTTGGTGGTATTAGTTTTGGATTTCTCTTCATTACGTTCCCGCTGCACTTTGTTCCACTTTTAGCCCTTTTTATTTCTGCGCTCTTAGTCTCTTTTCGAACTGACTGTGAGCAGCTGGTAATTTTTCGTTATTGTACACTTTTTATTATTCCGCTCGCCTGGTTGGGCGCCTGGCTCAATCTTTTGCCAATTTCACTGAGTTTTTCACTTTTGGGGACAATTCTTGGCTACGGCATTTTATGGCTTGTACGTTTTGTTTCAAAGCTCATCACGGGACGTATTGGCATGGGGATTGGTGACGTCGAAATGCTTGCAATGATCGGAGCGTTTCTAGGACCATTCGGGCTCTGGAGCTCACTTTTTGTTGCATCATGTATCGGATCACTTATTGGCGTTTTTATGCTCATTCAGGGCAAAGCAACCCGCACAACACCGCTTCCATTTGGGGCATTTTTGGCTCTGGGCGGCCTCATCTCGCTCTTTTTAGTTGCACCATTCACCACACTTTTCTAATTAGTTGCATTTTTGATTCGGCTTCACTAGAATTTCGTCCTGAAGCACAACCATTCAAAAAAAAAGAGAGTCTTCTATGCAATTACTAAAAAAATTATCGTACCTCCCCCTCCTCATCACACTTTTCTGTTTTTTCCCCCTCCGTGGAGATGAATTTACCGACTTTGCCCAAACACTTGAACATATTCAGCCCTCGATTCTTTCAATAGAAGAAAAGCAAAATGAAGAAGGGCAAAAAGAGTCCGTCAAACCACTAGAAAAATCTGAAAAAAAAGACTTTGAAGCGGCACCTGGTCTTCCTGCAGTCCGCGTTATTGTTCAAAGCGACGATAAAACACTTTTGCATCGTGACACACTTACTGGGTTTTTGAAAAAACTCAATAAAGATTCAGACTTCAAGCTTTTTAGAATAGTAAACACAGCAGACTATGACAATGCAAAAGAATATCTGAAAAAAGATTTTCAAATCAACAAAGGATATAAAACTATTCTGGTCGCCGGATGGAAACCGATAATAAGTAGTACATCGAGTCAATGGACGCCATCTCCAGTACTTTTCCACAAAGAAACTTCTGATAAAACAGTACATAATTACTTTGGTGATTTCGAAGCCACGCCCAAAGATAAAAGCGCCATTCTCATAATGCTTGTTTTACTTTCTACTAAAGAAAATCGTTTAGCTACTAAAAACAAAAGTTTAGAAGAAAAGCTCCAACACGATACTTTTTCATACACACTGGAACAATCCTTTAATGGCCGCTCGCAAGAAGATCTTTTTGGTACCATTACCCTTGCATCTGCCATTTTTAAAGATAACCAGCTCTCTGACTTAACTCTTTATTCAGTAGACCCTGCTGGCCAAGACTCTGCAGAAAAACTGGGTATAACTCTCCAAGACTGGCTTAAGCTTCCGCTTGTTCCTGCAAAAGAAATCCCCCAAAAAATAAGTAAAAAAGAAGCAAAAAAAACAGTCTTAACTCCGTGGGAAATCAATGCAAAACAATGGGAAATCCAACAACAACTAGAAGAGCAAGAAGCTTTAAAAAAGAGAGAAAATTGGCTCAAAGGGTTTGAAGAAGCAGAAAATTTTACTTACAGCCAAAAGCCAAAGATACGATTAATTTATAATAAAGGCGAAGAAGAAGCCGTTCAAAAAATTGAAAACTATCTAAACACATATAAACAATCTTTCACCGGGCCCATTGAAAAAGTTGTTGATTATGGCCAACTGCTTGACTTGCTCGACGGCACATACAAAAATATATTTGTGCGCGGTTGGACCGAAGATAAGCATAAATCAGTAATTTTTTTTAGAAGCGATGGATTTTTCAACCACTATAGTGAAACAAATAAGTTTTCTCCCAATACAACCCTCGTACTTATAGTACCTTTAAACACTGATTCCGTTAAAATGTTTGAAGACGGAGTGTTGCAACAAGGCACGCTCTATGGCTATGACGGAATGCATTCAACTTCCCTCAACTCTAACTATGTCGTCATTGGTCAATCAGTCTCACATTACAACAAGCCAAATATAAAATTCCCCATAATCAAACGCGATGGTTCCTTCTCCACCGTTGCCGACTGGCTCACCTGGGGTGTCGATCTCAGTGGCAAAAAACCGTCTCAGAAACAAGAAATTAAAAAACTCGAACAAAAAAAAGAGCCCACCAAGCAACTAAAAAAACCTAAAGAACAACCAAAGCCTTCAACCAGCTCCAAAAAGCTCTCACCTGAAGAACAAGAAAAAATAGACTGGGAAAAGGGACTCGAGAAGGCTCTTACTTTTAAATACAAAAAAACACCTCAAGTGCGTATTATTATCTCCACCGAACTGAAACAAGCAGAAGACCAAAAGACCGTAAAAGAAAAAATCACCAAATTCCTCAAGGGAAAAAAGCTTATTGACCCAAAGAATATTGTGTTTGTGAACTACGACGAAAAACACGATCCAATCAATCTGCTCGACGGCAAATACAAAAACATCTTTCTTATAGGTTTAAATGGTGAGTCAGGGCAATCTCAACTCTTTTTTAGAGAAGTTTATTTTGGCGCAGAACAGCAAAAGCCTGCCAACGAATTTTCACCCATTACCACCCTTCTGTTGATAATGCCCCTCAATGAAAAAGTCAGGGCATCTTACTTCAAGCTCAAAGCATGCTACAGCTATGATCTTATGCAATCTATGGTCGGAACATGGAATCACAGAACCACCGTTTGTGATGACAAATATGTTGCCGTTGGCCAAACTGAACCATTCAGCCAAGCGCCCAATATTGATGAGCCTGTCTTGAAACCAGATGGCTCAATAACATCTTTCGCCGACTGGCTGACGTGGGGCGTTCCTCAATAAGAAAATATTTATTTTTTATGAATGCAATAAGCCCTTACAAGCAAATTTAAGCGCTTGTAAGGGCTTATTGATATTATTCTCTCTGAAATTTAACAACTATCATGAGGCTTTTTTCTATTTATTGTTTGACATTTCTATTCTTTCTGGTAAATTAATGCTAATAAGACTTAAATGAAAACGAGTCTTGAGAATGAATAATATAGATAAATGGTACTGATAAAACCTTCATTTTTGTGGTATTAAAGGCCTTTATTTATAAAATATGGAATTTACACGGCAGGAGTTAATAGTGATGGAAACCACACAAATTAAAAAGGGCATCTCTGAACAGAGCTCGGCCGCAACGCGGTTGCGTAGCTATCAAGAGATTGTTACCTATTTGAACGAACATTGGAACGTTGCCGCACACGAGCAAACGCTCGAACGTATGACGCAACTTGACCACCATTTTGATCGTATTTCGCAAAAGCGTGATGCAATTATTGTGGGCGGAACCAATGGCAAAAGTTTAACTATTCATTTTGCAACAAAATTATTGCAAGAAGAAGGTCTTTCTGTTGGTGCACTTTCGTCACCGCACATCCTCTCTTACAACGAACGCATTAGTTTTAATGACACCTACATTCAAAACAAATCATTTACCGATATCGGTAATAACGTTATTGATGCAGTCGAACGTCTTAAACTTTCTTGCAATAGCAGTGAAATTCTTACTATGATAGCGTTGCTCTTTTGTGAAGAACAAAAGACTGATGTCGTTATTCTCGAAACTCATAATGGCGGAGCGCTTGACCCCGTCAACATCTGTCACGCTAAAGTCGTCGCTATCACCCGTGTTACCCCTTCCCGTACTGATCTTTCTCAAGAAGCTCTCGAGCAATCCCTTGTTGAAATGGCAGGCGTGATTAAAAAAGGAACGCATGTTGTTGCAGGCGACCAGATGAAAACTCATCTTCAAATGATCGAAGACATAACTGTTGCACAAGGCGGTATCTGGGCTATGCCTATCCGCAAATTGGCACCGCTTGCCTATCCATTTGAACAGCTATTTGGTCGTTGCGGTGCAATGGCTGAACGTATTGCCTCGCTCTACATGAATCATTTTTCAGCCAATGGTGCCACTATCGTTAATGACAGTCTTTTGATTAAACAAAAAGGACAACGTGGTCGGCCAACACTCGAAGCAAAACGCATTTCAAAACTTAACCCAAAGAAGACCGTTGAACAGTTCTGGAAAGAAACAGCGAGTACGCTCCCTGCAAAATTCGAACTTTTAGACAAAGAAAAACCTTCGATTCTTCTCGACAGTGCAGATAATATCGATGCTCTTGAAAACGTCCTTCTTGGCGTTCGTCTCTTCCATTATCAACGCCCAATTAAAGGTCTTACCTTTATCCTTGGCGCCGGCAAGAACGCACTCCATGATGAAGAGTTTCTCAAAGCACTTCGTTATTTCTTCAAAAAAACGTCTGGTCAAGCATTTATTTGCCCAATCGACAGCACCTCAGCAACTCCTGGCAATGGCGAACTTGAATGCTGGAACGTCGAACAAGTGGTAAGTGACCTCAAGGCAAAGAAGATCAAAGCTACCGCATTCGCTTCATTTTCACAGGCATTTGACGCTGCCAAAACAACCGTTGATGAACGGCATGGCCTCGTCGTTATTACCGGGTCAACTGCTATTGTTCATGAATATTGGAAGCACCGCGGTATTAAAAAACTCGGTTAAACCATCCACGGCAGTAATTCTTTAGTAATTCTCGGGCAGGAAGTGTTTTAATTAAAACACTTCCTGCCTTTTTATTAATTCTTTTTTTATCTTATTTTTGTGGTCTTTTCGCTGGTTTTTTAACAAAACCCTTAAGAAAGCCTTGAATTTACCAAGGTGCAGGAGTATACTCAACGTTGGTATTTTAGCCAATGGTAAAAACGGTTGCTTAGCCCAACCTGAGCTGCTTTTCGAGGGTATACTCTATGAATATGGACATAATGGGGCATGGTGAACCATTAAACCTTATCGCACCATTAGGACTTTCTTTACCATTTTTTACCGTCGACAAAGAAGTACTCATTCATACCTGGGCAGCGCTTGGTGTGCTTCTCGTGCTTGCGCTTTTGGGACGTCTTTCACTTCGCAAACCAGATTCAATTGGTGGGCATATCACCATCTGGATCCTGCGCAGTTTTATGGGAATGGTCCATCAGGCTTTTGGACGCGTCAAAGATCGTTATTTTTATTATGTTTCAGCGCTTTTTATTTTCCTCGTCATCTGCAATTCTCTGATTATTATTCCTGGTCTTGAAGAACCAACTAAGGATCCTTATACCACTTTTGCCTTCGGTATTATCGCCTTTTCATACACGCAAATAGAGACAATACGTGCACACGGGCTCATCGGTTTTCTTCAAGAGTATTTTAAAATGCCGCTCGCTCTCTTCCCTTCAAAAAAATATACGTTTGGCAGCATCATCATGGCCTTTATTCGAGGCATTTTAAATCTTATTATCGGCCTCGTTTCGTTTCCCCTTGAGCTTTTAAGTAAGCTTTCGAGCCTCATGTCACTTTCGTTACGACTTTTTGGAAACATTTTCGGTGGATCAATGATCGCAACACTGCTTAAAAAAGCAGGGGCCAGTTCCCTACTTCTTCAAGTACTTACCCTTGCCACAGGGCTCAATCTTATCGTAATGCTTTTCTTTGGTCTTTTTGAAGCCTTTATTCAAGCCTTCGTATTTTCTACCCTCAGCTTAACCTATATCTCAATGGGAACTCAGAGTAGTGAAACAGAAACATCGCACGCTCACTCAGAAAGAAAGCAATAACTATGTTTGATGCAACAACCAGTATCCATTTTTTATCAATAGCTTTTACTGCGGGGCTTCCTATCATTGGAACCGCAATGGGGCAAGCAACCTCAGCCCGTGCAGCAATCAAAACACTTAACGAACAACCTGCATCCCGCGAAAACGTAAGCAAAATTATTATGATTTCACTGGCACTGACTGAAACCGCAGCACTCCTTGCGACTATTGTTGCGATCATCGTATTATTGGGTGGCGTCCACTCGCTCCCTGAGGCAATTGCGCATCTTGGCATTGCTTGCGCACTTGGTATTCCCGGATTTGCTATTGGAATGGCTGCCTCACAACCCATTAAAAACGCACTCGCCGCTGTATCGCGGCAACCTCTTTTTGCACAAAAAATCATGTACCTCCTCTTTCTCACGCTCTCAATTCAACAAACTCCTATTATTTTTGGTTTTTTAATCAGTCTCATTATTCGGAATAGCGCAGCAACTATTACCACTATTCCAGAAGGATTAGGCCTCCTTGCAAGCGGCCTCGCACTCGGATTAGGTGCACTCGGCCCTGCACTGGGGCTCGCTCGTTTTGGAGGAAGCTCCTGTCGAAGCATTGGCGTTAATCGTCATGCTTATAATCAAATTTTTTCTTTTTCATTCGTGAGCCAAGCAATGATAGAAACACCCGTACTTTTTGCACTGGTCGTTTCAATTCTTACGCTTTTTGCTCATCCTGGAACTCTTTTACTTAATGGCATCCTCTGCGTTTGCGCCGCGATTGCAATTGGCATGTGCACGTTTGGTCTCGGCATTGGATCAGGAAAAACAGCCGCCGCAGCTTGTTTGCAAATTGCCTATCATCCAGAACACTACGCAACTATCTCTCGAACAAGCATCATCGCGCAAACATTAATTGATACAAATGTTATTTACGGCTTGCTCATTTCATTTGGACTTATTTTTTGTATTTCATAAAAAAACTCCTTGCTGCTCAATCAAAAACAGCCGTATACTAAATGCCGTAATTATCTTGTTTTTCTAACTTTTTGGATGACCATGCGTTACGAAAGTCTCATTCACGCAATTGGGAACACTCCGCTTGTCGCTGTCAACTTTGGTACCCCCCCTCGCGTCTATGCAAAGCTCGAATATCTTAACCCTGCCGGCAGCATCAAAGACCGTTCAGCCGCTTTTATGATAGAAGAAGCGGAACGTACAGGACAACTCAAGCCAGGCGGAACAATTATTGAAGCTTCGTCAGGCAACCAAGGCATTGCAACAGCAATGATTGGAGCAATAAAAGGGTATCCCGTTATCATTACGGTCTCTGACAAAGTAAGCAAAGAAAAAAAGACAACGCTCGCAGCATATGGTGCAAAAGTCGTCGTTTGCAAACCAACTGGTGATCTTGAAGATCCAGAAGGTTACTATGCCACAGCCGTTCGCATTCATAAAGAAACTCCAAACTCGTTTATGATTGCTCAGTATTTTAATCCTGACAACCCTCGCGCTCACTACTATAGCCTCGGTCCCGAAATATGGCGTCAAACAGGTGGTGAAATAACACACTTTATTGGAGCCGCCGGAAGCGGAGGAACTGTGTGTGGAACTGGAACCTACCTCAAAGAACGAAACAAGAATGTCGTTGTTGTCGGTGTTGATGCAGCAACATCATACCTCTCAACGAAGGGGCATCCTCAACCATATCAGCTCGAAGGACTGGGCGTCGATTACGATTCTCCCCATGTAGCTGCTGCACCAATCGATGAATTTATTGGTGTAAGCGACGAGAATGCCATAGCAATGCTCAAAACAATGGCTCACAAACATGGCTTTTTACTTGGCCCATCCAGTGGCGCTGTTGCGTATGCAGCCTATGAATATTCAAAAAAGCTCTCGCCAAAAGACATCGTTGTGATCATCTTTGGAGACTCTGGCCGAGCCTATCTCACTAAGAATTATTTCGAATAAAAAAACCGATGGGCCTTTCAATAACAGAAGGGCCCATCAAATTATATGCGTAAAAAGGAGTAGCGTAATGATCAAAAATCAGACGTATAAAATTTTAGCCCGGTTAGGGCTTTTTTTCTTTTTAGGATTTTCTTCAAGTGTTCTTCCAAACGCACTGACTGAAGCTATCAAAGCTGCCAATCTTGACCAGGTGCAACAGCTTGTTGGCAAAGATAATTCACTGGTCAACCTCCGTGACGAAACAGGAACGCCTCCATTGCTCTACGCCTACGGACCAGATAAAACAGCCATCGCTAAATTACTCATTTTCTATGGTGCCGATGGACATATTGATAGCAACTCAATTTTAACCAAGGCCGCTGGCGCTGGAAACCAAGAACTTGTTGAATGGCTTTTAACACAAGGAATTCAACTACAACCTGATGGCAATGCCTATCGAGCAGCGCTCGACGGAGGTTTCCAAAAAATTGCCGATTTACTTAAAAATCCGAACCCAAAAAACCATGGCATTCTTCAGGTCGAAACAGAAAATGCACTCAAAAAAGACGATTGGAAGAGTATTCGCAAAAACATAGAGCTCGGCCTCCCCATTGATCGACGTTTTTTTGATGGCAACACCCTCCTTTTTTATGCACTTAAAGCTGCAAAAATCGATGAAGTTACGTATCTTCTTAAAAAAGGTGCTTCAACTGCAATCGTCAACAATGCAGGTGAAACTCCACTCATTTTAACGGCGAACAACTTTGATCTTTTCATGCTTATTGCAAAAGCAGGCGCTGACCTTAATGCTGACAATGGAAAATTTCTTACACTCGCCGCACACAACGGCTCGCTTGCAATCGTCAAAGAACTCATTCGACGCGGCATAAAAATGGATACTGAAGGGTCTGCGTTTAAAGAAGCACTCAAATATAACCATCTTGATGTTGCGGATGAGTTACTTGCTTCAGATAAACATAACAAAGCGTTTCTTGAACTTCGACTACCCAGCGCCCGTGCTGCAAAAGATTGGAAAACCATTAAAAAACTGGTAGAAAATGGACTCAATGCTTCAAGCAAAGATGATCAGGGCAACTCACTGCTTCACGATGCCGTCAAACAAAAAAAACTTGATATCGCCTCGTTTCTTTTAAAAAATGGCGCAGAACCCAATACCCCAAACAAAGCAGGGCTTACTCCCCTTTTGCTTGCACGCTCCATTGCACTTATTCAATTATTTGAAAGAGCCAAAGTTGATATTCACAGCAATAACGACGCTTTGCTGGTAGCAACTGCACGAGAAGGCCTTCTTGATGTCGTTAAATACCTGGTAAATAAAAACGCGCTCGTAGGGCCTGATAATACCGCTATTTTTGCCGCATACGAAAATGGTCACGAAGAAATTGGTGATTTTCTTGCCGAAGGCTTTCCCAATAGACTTCCGCCTGAAGAAAAAATTGCACTCGCGATCCGCAAAAGTGACAAACCACAACTTGAGCTCTTTAAAAAGCAGGGCCTTAATTTTTCAACACCGGTAAAAAGAGAAAAAGCATTAGTACGACCACTCTGGTTTGCCATTAAAGCAGATTCACCTGATCTTGTCGCACTCATTCTTAAACTCGGTGCTAATCCAAATCAACCCGTCAAAACGGTAGGCTCAGGTCTTGCTGAAATGTCTTTCTATCCGATTCATCTTGCAACTGCTCTTGGTAATAAAGCAATTGTTACCTTGCTCGTTGAAAATCCAAGCAATAAAAGTCTTGTGGCAAATCCAGGGCAAGTTTTTTCAGTACAACAGGGTTCGGTCACCACCGCTATAACTGCACGGGATATTGCTATCGCTCGGGAATGGAAAGAAATAGTAGATTACCTCGCTACGATCAAAGCACCCGCAACGGGAAGTTCTCCAGATTCGGTTGCTAAAGCTCTTGCTCTGATTCTCTAGCAGCACGTACAGAGAGCGGAAGCCCTTGTTCTTCAACTTTGTGCGGTAGAGCTTGATTGCAAACGCAACACTGCCCTATTTTAAGAAGAGCAAGTTGCCGCTCTTTAAGCTGCTCTTTTTCGCGCTCCCACCAAGCGGTCAGACGCCGAATCGGTACAAGCGGATGATCTTCTCCAAAGTGATACGTTCCCCAATGCATTGGAATAAACCGATGAGCGCCAAGCGAAAGAAATGCCTCACCAGCATCTTCCGCAGAAAGATGTACAAAACGCATAGATGCACGCGGTTCGCAAGGGCTTACCGGCATAAGAGCGGTATTAATAGAAGGAAACTCGCGAGCAATTGCTTTAAAATGTTCTCCCGACGCCGTATCCCCTGCAAAATAGACAGCCTGTTCACCAACTCGTACCATCCAACTCCCCCACAGGGACTTATTCCGGTCAAACAAGGCACGTCGAGACCAGTGGACAGCAGGGAGAAAATAGAGCTCAAGCTTTTGCTTAAGCGCATCATGCCCCAATGAAAAATCATCCCACCACATGCACTCAGTTACCCGAGAAAAACCTGATTTGATAAGCAATGCCCGGTCACCCCAAGGCGCAAAAATTTGAACCAAAGGATTTCGTTTTGCAATTAAGCGAATACTTGGAATATCAAGATGATCATAATGATTATGAGAAATCAAAACCGCATCAATATGCGGTAATGCATCCAGAGCAATTCCTGGCTGTGTCCACCGAGGGAAAAGCCATGAAGAGTTCCCAAAAATAGGATCTGTGATAACTGTAAAGCCACCAATAGTGATTAAAAAAGAAGAATGCCCAATCCATTGAACATGCGGAATATTTTCACCTAAGGCTATTTCAATAGTATTGGAAGCATCTGATAGAGAAACCCACCCTGCTCGAAGTTCATCTCTGCCTGTATTGCGCTGAAAAATTGCACGCGTACACATACGGACAACCCCAGAAAAACCTTCTTGCTGCTCTTCAATATAATTTAAGAATCGTCCCTGTTTTTTAAAGGGAAACATGCGAGGAAAAGGGACTTTCATCTAAACGCTTTCGCAGAAGACATGCGGTAAACAAAATGACTTTACTACACTAAAAAACCATAAAGAAACCCCCATCTGGACTAGAACAGTCCAAGACAGGGGAAATGGAGGTCAAATTGATCAACAACCTTATTCAAAGTTATTAATATCGTATCCGATTTTTTTTAAAATGCAAAACTTTTTTCACACCTTCTTCAAAAAATCTTAAAAAACACCTAATTCTTTGAAGTCATCTTCTAATTTATCTATTTTAGAAAAGAGAAGTGGAATGTAAAACCCTGAAAAGGTTGACCGCAAAGAGCAGCGCAAATTACGCGCATTATTATCAACAAGAATAACCTTCTCTAAATCAGGCCAACGAGACTTAGTTGCAATCTTAAAGAGGTCTAAATAACGTTCATCAGACTTATTAACCCACTTTATCTGCTCATGATCATCATTTTCAACAGCTTCGCACAAAAAATCCCCTCCTGGAGAGAAAACTGCATCAAAAAGCTCAACGCCATCTCGCACAAAGAACTCATGATACCGCTCTTTCAAATCTTCATAAGCCCAGGGCCCTATATCAGACTCAATAAAGAGAACATATCCCCGCTTTTTTAAAGACCACGCATATTCAAAAACATCGGGGCACGGAGAATAAAAACGAGAAAGCAGAACCCACGCCCACCGTAAAGCTCGAAAAAGAAAAAAATTACCGCCAAAAATATGGTACTCAACCGTAGGGATTACCCCGTAACAGAGCGTATAATAACCATACTTTCCAAGCCCATAACAGAGCGGAATTAAAACGGGCGCACTGCTTATCAAGAAACCTTTAAATCCAAAAAATTTTTGTGCAAGAGCTACAAGCGTCCCATACGAAAGCGTTACCGTGGCAGCAGCACCACCGTCAAAAGAAAAAAGAACGCCATGAATATCAAATGCTATCGCCACCCGCTTTGAAGGGAATCGAAGTATATCAATCTCAGGTTTATTGCGAGCCCATGCACGTTCAGCTCGCCCTATACCCCACAAAAATGACGTCACGATCAATGATATAAAAATAAAAGTCCACATTGGCATGCTCTTTTACCCCTTGTTTAAACACGCTAAATTTAACTGACTTCACGTATTTTAGAAATATAAACTTTATGATACGCTTTAATCAACCACCTATCCAGTGTTCATGATATGCTTTTAGGATTAAAAATGACAAAACCGTATCGCACCTTTTTTTCTGATTACTCTTTCTCACCTTTGTCATCCATGTGTATAAAAATGATCTGTTTAATCATACTCGCATTTTTTCTTTCTTTGTGGAATATCACTCACATTCAAGGTTCTCTGAGTGGCATCTTTGCATTCAATCAATTGCTTTATCCGCTCATTGGCATGGTCGCGGGCCCGTTGCTTATGAGTTTCTGGGGTTTCTTAAATTTTGTTTTTCATTTTTCATTTTCAGCAACCATCTGCAAAATGCTGCTTGCAGCACATGTGGCAAGCAGCTGTGGCATGCTCTATGCCGCGCTTATCTCTTCGCCAAACTACTTCTATTTCAAAAGAAGCCTCTGTGTTTTCATGGTGTTCGTGTGCGGCGTAGCCTTTATCATCAACCCAATCGGAAGATTCGCTCCACTTTACCCCTGTTTCTGGTTTATACCGCTTATTATAGCCTTTATTCCAAAACCCTCAATGTTTTTAACCGCACTGGGCAGCACCTTTGCTTGCCATGCAGTCGGATCAGTTTTATGGCTCTATGCAGGCAAAATTCCCTCAGCTGTGGCTTGGAACAATCTTATTCCCGTAGTAGCCAATGAACGCCTCGTTTTTGCGCTAGGATCTTGTCTTTTAGGGCTGCTTTTGTCAGCTCTGTTCACCTTCATCACATCAAAACTCTCTTTTTGGCTACGACCTAAAATACATCAAACGCTCAGTGTAAAAAAATAAAATTTAATAAAAATCGGTGGATTATCTCATAATGACTATGAAAAAAACTATTCTTATAAGCAGCGTCTGCCTCATCGTTTTGGCCGGCTCACTCTTCTATCTTTTTTCGCCAAAAAAAGTGCCTAACTCAGAGCAATCAAAGAGTCATAAAACACTCGTACATTCCATACGACATCTTGCGATCATGATGGATGGCAATCGCCGTTGGGCAGAGCAACATGGTTTGAGCCGTATCGAAGGACATTCACATGGCGTAGATCCCCTTAAAATGGCGGTTCGTTTTTGCATCGACCAGCATATTCCCTATCTTTCTGTCTATGCCTTTTCTTTAGAAAATTTTAATCGCTCACCAGAAGAGTTAGCTCACATATTTCATATTGTTAAAGAAGGCCTCAAAATAGAAGAGATGCAGGAGGTAATTGATAAGGGCGTCTGTATCAGATTTATTGGTGATCGTTCACGAATTCCTGCAGACCTTATGCCTACTATTACTGCTCTGGAGAATAAAACGCATAATGGCACAGCGCTTCAACTCAATATTCTCTTCTGCTACGGTGGGCAACAGGAAATTACCGCCTCGGTCAAAGCCATAGCAGAAAAAGTTTCGCGCGGTGAGCTTGCACCAACCGACATCACTTCGCAAACGATAGAAAGCCATCTCTGGATGAAAGGGGTTCCGGCGCCCGACCTCGTTATTCGTACAAGCGGAGAACAGCGCTTAAGTAATTTTTTATCGTGGGAATGTGCGTATAGTGAGCTTCTTTTTATAGAAAAATATTGGCCAGCAGTCACCTACGAAGATCTTGAGCAAGCAGTCGAAACCTTTGTACAAAGAAAAAGAAGATTTGGTAAATGAATATAACAGTATTGGGTGATGGAGCCTGGGGCACTGCATTCGCATCACTTTTAGCACATAATGGGCATCAGGTTACTCTCTGGTGCGCAAACAAAACAAGTGCAGAATCCATTACAACAACTCACCAAAACTCCCTCTATCTTCCCGGTATTGAACTATCTCCTTCAATAAAAGCAACCACTTCACTTGAAGAAGCACTAAAAAATTCTTTTATTTTTGAAGCAATTCCGGTTGCCTTTATGAGACAGACGCTGAGCCAATGCCACCCTTTTAAAAAACAATTAAAAAAAGATCTGCTCTGGGTTTCACTGAGCAAGGGAATTGAACAAGAGACGCTTTGCTTTCCAACAGCCATTATTCGGGATGTTTTTGGCGTACAAACACAGGTAGCTGCACTGTCTGGACCAAGTTTTGCACGTGAAGTAGCTCAACAAGAACCCACCATTGTTACTATTGCAGCAGACCAGCTAGCCACAGCAGAGACCATCAAACACCTTGTATCAAACAACTATTTTATCGTCAAACCTACTGACGATCTTATCGGTGTTGAACTTTCTGGTGCTCTAAAAAACGTATTCGCTCTTGGAACAGGGCTTTTAAGTGGGGCAGGGTTTGGCAGCAACACCCAAGTACTTTTTGTACTCCGCTGCATAGAGGAATTAAAAATACTTTTTAAAGCGCTTGGTAGCAAACAAGAAACATTGTATGGGCCAGCAGGATTGGGTGATCTTATGCTCACCAGCTTTAGCTGCCAAAGCCGTAATGTTCTTTTGGGGAAAACAATTGGAGAAGGGAGAAATCCCGCCCAGACGCTTGCGCAAAATACCCTTACCGCAGAGGGACTTAATACCCTGCCAAGTATTTGCGCACTTGCCGAAAAACATCTGCTTATACTTCCTTGTTGCAGTACACTTTTTTCGGTTATCTTTAAAAATGCACCCCTCGAAAATCTTTTGCAGGTATTGCACTCCTACTAAGCAAACCGCACCTCAAGATCAGGTAATTCGCTACAGCAACTACAACAGTAAAAGCGATATCGTACATTGGGCAAGATATCGCCATCATAAGGGCCTATCTGATTAAGTTTAAACTGTAACCGCTCGGCCACCGCGGCACTTTTAAGATTTTCTTCGCGACATATCAAAGTAACACGTCGCGCTGAAAGACTTTCCAATGCAAAACGGGTCAATGCATTAACCGCCTCGGTAATAAACCCTTTTCGTTGCTCAGAAGCCCGGCACCAATACCCAATTTCGATAGATTGAGTAGTGCGATCAAACCGCATTAAAGCAACAACTCCCACCAGTTTTTCTTGTTTCCATAAACCAAAATGCCATTCAGTCGCTTTTTGTGCCTCTCGTGCCTCTACAGAAACATTCTCAATAAATTTTTCAGCTACTTCCACTCCCCCTGTTTTGTATAACTCTGCCCACGACATCCAGGGAAGAAGCTGCTCTATAGTCTCAACAACTGCCTCGTAGAGGTCCGAGGCATCACGCTTTGTTAACAAACGAATTTGTAAACGAGGCGTTTGAATCGTACTCATAACACCTTTCTTAGTATCGGTTCTTATTCAGATAAATACACCTGTCAAAGACAAAGATATAAAAAAACAGCCCTCAAAAGAAACAATAACCAGGGCCAATTTGTTGACACCCCCCCTGTCTCTGATAGGCTACGCGAAGATGAGTATGTTTCATTCACCCCTTTTGCGTTAGGGAAATCAATTCATGAAATACTGTATAAAATTTGCTTTTTTAACACCGCTTATTTGTTCAGTCAATTTATTTTTTCCCGTCGACAAAGGTGATATTCTTTTTGTCAAACTTGATCAATTACGACCAACACAAGTTCGTTATTCATCAGAAAACGTAAACGACAAAGTAAAAAAAGCAATTAAACAAGGCGATACTAACAAAGAACTTTCTGTTTTTAAGCATGACAAGGGACAAAGTATTTTCTCAATCTCAGACGCCCTCCCCGTTATTGCAACAAATATAGATCAAAAAATTCCTCTTTTTTACCTTATAGATGGCCATCACAGTGCACTCGCCTCTTTTAAAGTCAAGGCAAAAACGATCCCCGTCAAAATCGAAGACATTTATTACCCAAAGCCAAACACAAAACTTTTTTGGGAATGGGCCAGAAAATACCAGTACACCTACCTCAAAGATACTGACGGCAAGCTTCGCATTCCCGAAGATTTCAATACATTGACCGATGATCCTATTCGTTATTTTGTGGCTCTTGCTGCACGCAAATTTGAAAAAGATACCACTTACAAAAATTCAACGGGAGCTGAATATCCTCTCTGGGCAAAAATAGGAAAAGACATTCCTTTTATCGAATTTCATATTGCTGATGCCCTTATTGAGGCATCATTTGCTTATCAGTATGGCGAGGAAAATGATAAGACGCTCTTTCAAGAAAAAATAGAATTTGCACGCATCGTTTTGTCAAAAAAAATAAAAGATCTCGATGAACAAGATCCGCTCAAACAATTTAAACTTCTTCCCAAAAAAGAGCTCTTTACACAATCAATTGCCATAAAAAAATGGCTCAGCTTGCAATAGACAAAAAATAATCAAGAAACAAAAAAGGAGAGGACCCCTTCATGCATCTTCGTTTTTTATTACGTTTTTTATTACGTTTTTTATTAAGTTTTTTATTGAGCAACTGCTCTACTGCCTGCGCACCAAACAGAGCAGTCGCCAATCCCATCTTTATCTTTTCGCTTTCATCTGACTGGTATCCACAAGACCGTGTTGAACTCAATGCAACTCTTGACGAATATTTTAATGAGGCGACGCAGCACTTTGGGGTAGCTGCTAATCCCAACTTGTTGCAAATTCTGATCGCACCTCATGCTGGCTATCGCTATTCTGGTCTCTGTGCTGCAACCGCTTACCGCACGTTACTTTCAAAAAACGGCGAACGCAATCGCCATTTTACCCGCGTTATTGTTCTTGCGCCCAGCCACCACCTATTTTTTAAAGGCATTGTTTTTCCATCATTTTCTACCTATCGCACGCCATTGGGAGATATCCCTCTCGATACACAAGCGCTTAAAGCATTAGGCAAAAACCCTTGTTTCCATCAAGAAAATGCGGATACAAGCGTCTATGCACAAGAACACTCGCTCGAAGTGCAACTGCCATTTTTACAAAAAACAATTGCTCGTTTCAAACTCATTCCCTTGATTGTAGGAGAAGTTACGCCCGCTGATCTTGATTCAATTGTTGAGAGTGTTCGTCCACTCATTAATGATCGGACCCTGATTGTAGTCAGCACTGATTTTGTCCACCATGGCGCTTCTTTTGGCTATCAAAAATTCAATACTCACATTCTCGACCAAGTACGCCAAATAGACTCGGCAGTTATCGAATCTATTGTTCATCAGTCATTGCAAGATTTTAATACGGTAATGCAAGAAACAGGCGCTACTGTCTGCGGCAAAGAACCGCTCAAAATTGTACTCGCCTTAATTAAAAAAGGGGTGTTCAAACCACTCAAATCGCGGCTCACCTGTTATTACACATCTCCACAGAAAGAGCGTGGACAAGCTGTAGTTGCTGATAAAGATGCTCTCCAGAGCGTCAGCTATGCCGGCATTATTTTTACAAAAGAAAAAAGTAGTACCCTGGCTCTTTGCGACCGATGGACTGCCTATGAAAAAGAAGCGCTTATTACGCTTGCGCGCAGAAGCATAGAAAATCAGTTTGCGCCACAAGAAAAAAGAGTCGCAGAAGTACTATTGCTCCCTATTAAAAGCCAAGCACTCAACGCACAAGCAGGCGCTTTTGTCACACTCACAAAAAAAGAATCTGGTGATTTGCGCGGATGCATTGGACGTATAACTACTCAAGATCCTCTCATGATTACGGTACAGGCAATGAGCAAAGCAGCTGCGTTTCATGACAGCCGTTTTTTGCCCGTTAGTGAATCAGAATTTTTGGAGATTGCTATAGATATTTCAATCCTTGAACCACCTTTTGCGATCAAAGATTGGAAAAAAATTGAGCTTGGAAAACAGGGTATTATTTTGGAAAAACAACATGCCAGCGCCGTGTTTCTCCCACAAGTAGCAACAGAACAGGGTTGGAATTTAGAAACGACGCTTCAACACCTTGCACGCAAAGCAGGACTTTCTGCTGATGAGTGGAAGGATCCTGAAACAACGTTTCAAGTGTTTGCAGGGTGTGAGATTAAAGCTCGCGCGGATCAATCCATTTTCGCTTGATCCCACCATTCACTTTTCTATACTTATAGGCGAGATCTTTAACGATTACCACTTTCTTTTGCGGCTCGAATTCTTTTTGACTCAATAAAGCAACTGCTTCCTCAGACGCCGAGTCAAAAAATGCTTTTATGGGGTCTGCTTCATTAATTTTTACAAAAAACTGAGGATATAACTTTTCTTTATAAGGCGCAAATGCCATAGCCGATGTAAAAATAAAAGGATGAATTCCTCTCACATACTGTAAAAACACCGCTGGCAATTCTTTTTTAAGGAGCGAAAGCTGTTTGATCAATTTCTCAGTACGCTGATGTATGTGTCTTACGCTCTTCTTGGGCTGTGGTTGAGGGTTATTTTTTATTGCGACCTTATCCAAGAAAGTAAGTCCAATGCACAAGGCCTCAAGAGCCTTTATAGAATTTTCCGCTACTGCTGATTTTTCGACAAAGAAATTTTGCTCAAACGGAAGTACCCATTTACCGCATATAACTCTCTCATCGTCACGTATTGAAAAAAGCGCTTGAGACGCAGCTTTGTTTTTCAACTCCTTTAGTTCCTGAAGAAAAAATGCACATAAAGCATCCATTTTTTCTATAACCTTTGAATTCAAAGGCTTAAACAAGGGATTACTTTTTTCAAACGTTTCAACACACAAAGAAAGGACTGTTTTTTTATTTTTTTTATCTACAAAAAATCTAAGCCCAACACCCACATCAAAATAAAGACTTAAGGTATCATCCGACAAACTGTCAAGTTGGTTTTTATAAGACTGCATCAGTTTTATGGCTTTTTCACGGCTCTGCAAATTTGCTAACTTCTGTCTCTCTATGGCTCTTTTAGTAATTATCTTGTCTTCGTTCAGCGATTCTTGTTTTTCTTCATTTTGACTTTCTTCAAAACACATTTCGCCTGGTGTTTTTTCATTAATATATGCAATAAACGCCTCAAACATCTTTGGCAGCGCAACGTCTCGCCATATCTTAAATGTAGACTTGTACTCATTATACAAAGGAAGTTCTACGCTAAAATTGTTAATTTTTTCAAAAATAGGCTTTGGTAGATGCAAAAGACTTTCTAAAGTCAAAATAACCTTCTTAGCACTCAGAGGTTTTGATTGTATTAAAGCCACTGTCATTCGATAAAAACCATAGGGATTCTTATCTTGCAATGCAGAAAAAAGATTCATTATTTTTTTGTCCTGTTCAAGGGACGAGTCTTCGTTAAGCCATTTCTCTGTAATCGTATAAAAACTGCCGTTAATCATGTTTATTTTTTCATCAATGGGCAAAAAAATATCCGCTGTAATTGGATTATCCTCGATTACAGGTACACCATCATTAAATTTTTCACTCTGATAATGCACCAAAGCCGTCAGCGATAGTTGATTTGATGCAGTAAGCGAAAGGCAAAAATTACCCATAATCAACAATAATTTTATATATCTTTTCATAGCAGATCTTTAAACAAACAAATTATTTTAGTTATTTCTCTCTTATTTTACACTTAATTTTCATAATTGCCAATATGTAAAAACTTTGACGACTTTGATGCCATTGTTTAAAGTATACGTGAAGACCGAGAGGCGCAAAAAATAACCGTACGATAAAACAAAAAGGCATTAGATGGAGACACTAAAACTTAAAATTCAAACATTTGAAACAGCACTTGCTACGCTTGAAAAAGCGGTCTCAAAACACAAAGCGAGCCTCTCCTACGATGAAGACCGCTTTGAAGAATACCGTGACTCGCTCATCCAACGCTTTGAATACTGCACCGATCTTCTTTGGAAAGTGGTAAAAGACTATCTCGAAAAAATTGAAGGAATTCATGCATCATCACCAAAGCCTGTTTTCCGTGCATGCTACACCGCAAACATACTCTCAGAAGAAGAGGTTGAAGCTTTTTTGCTCATGATTGACGCTCGCAATACAACATCTCATGTTTATCGAGAAGAGTTTGCAAACACGCTTTATAAAGAAATTCCTGAGTATTACCAAAAGATGCAGTCTTTTATTAATAAACTCGTTAAACGCTTAAAATAACCGTTTACGCCTGTAATTGCATAGAAAGTGGTTTTGAGAGATCGACCAATGAGCCTGGCAACGGCTTTTGCGCAGTAACAAACGTACCAGCACCAACTACCGTTTGAACCGTTTTAATGCCGTCTTGCGCAAGATAATTTACTACCTCTTTCAATCCCATACCCCTAAAATCGGGTACTATGCGCACAGAAGCTTTTGAACCAGTCGAAACATATAAAACAGCCTGCCGCCCTTCAAGCTCTTTACCCGGATGAGGCCACTGCGCAATAACGGTATCTCGAGGCGCAATATCAGCAATACGCCACACCTTCATCTTAAGACGAATTTCTTCTGCATGTTGCTGAGAATCGGCAACAGTGCTCCCTATAAAAGAAGGCATAGTCGCTTTTTTTGGCTGACGGACAACAACCAAAAAGACTGATTGATGTGGTTTAACTTGCTGCCCTGGCCGAGGTGTTTGCTCAATAACGGTTCCTGGAAGAAGATCTGCACGCTCTTGCTGTGCTCGAATACGCACATTGAGCTCTCGCTCAGAAAGCGCTGCAATCGCATCCACAACTGGCAATCCAACCAACGAAGGCGCTGGGAATGGCGCTTGTCGCACTAAAAGCGACGCACCATAAAAACCAACAAGAAAAAAAACGAAAGGAACCAATAACAGGCCTGTTTTCATCAACTCACCTCAAAAATATAGACAAGGTACTCAGTAAGCCGGATTCTGTCTGTGCCCGAAAGCACGCAGCAACCATGTATCTTTGCAACCTACCCGCGTTCATTTCCCACAAAAAACTTACGCTTTCCATGGCGGAATAAGAGACCGAATAACGCTGTTTGGTCTTGCTCCGGACGGGGTTTACCCCCCTTGGCCATTACTGGCACAAAGTCGTGCGCTCTTACCGCACGTTTTCACCCTTACCAATGCATTCATCAAAGAACATAATGGCGGTTATTTTCTGTGGCACTTTCCATGGGCTTACGCCCCCCTGAGTCATCCCCAGGCATCCATCTTATTAGGAGTCCGGACTTTCCTCACACAGCTTAATAAAAAGCTGTGCGCGATTGCTCTTCATACCTTGTATCTTAATTGTACCAAAACTGGCACTAATAATATAGTAGCACACGCCGAAAAAGGAGTCCAAAAAAGCGCCCCTTCAACAAGCATTGCTCCCAACATAAGCACTGTCCCCATAAAAGCATGCGCAAACGAAGTTCGGCTTACCACCCCATCCAGTGGCTGCCACATAAGGGCAGCGCCTCCGTAATAAAGCAAAGTAAAAACGAGTGAGATTCCCTGGAAAAAAGAACTTACCAAAACCGTTATCAACCCAAACAGTGCCCGCGCTATGCCCAGCTCATTACTCACTAGACACGCAATAAATCCAACCCGTACAAAAGAGAGGTGCCAGGAGCCCGTAAAACCAATTGCAAGAACTTCTGCAAAAAGGGCTACAGCAAACAAAAAATAGAAGAAAAACCCACGCATAAAGACGTACTTTTTCACTTGTGTTATACTTTCCAGGTAGAGAGCCTGTTCATTGTTTAATTTTCAACCCCCTTTAGTGATAAGAGTACCATGAGTCGAATACGGTTGCTTCTTTTTCTTTTACTTTTTTCAGGTATTGGTCTTTTTTGCGGTGTTTTTCTTTTTTTTACGACTAATCGTTGGCTTGACCTCTCTGCACTCGAACAAGGAAACACAGGCCGACCAAGTATTCTTCTTGACGATCAGGGTAACGAATGGGGTCGCTTTCAACTTGAACGCAAAGAACCTATCTCTCTTTCTAGTCTCTCTCGTCTTACCATTGAAGCTTTTTTGACCTCAGAAGACCAAGAATTTTTTATGCATCATGGCATTTCTCTTCGTGGCATTTTACGAGCCATTAAAACAAATCTTCGCCAACATCGCTTTGCTCAAGGTGCTAGTACGATTACACAACAGCTCGTACGACTTCTTTTTGTCAGCAAAGAACGCACCTTATGGCGCAAAATACGCGAGCAGGTCTTGTCTCTGCTCATTGAGCAACAATTTACTAAAGAACAAATTCTTGAAGCATACCTTAACAACGTCTACTTCGGCACCGGCATTTACGGCATTCAAGCAGCAGCAAAACGCTTTTGGGGTATTGAGGCAAAAAATCTTTCAATTGCACAAAGTGCACTTCTCACTGGCCTACTCCCCAGTCCAGAGCGTTATTCTCCTTTGACACACGAACCTATTGCAAAAGGGCGCCGCGAAGTCGTTTTACGGAGCATGTTTAATCGCAAAACAATAACAAAAGAGCAGTACGAAGCCGCACTCCAGGAACCACTTAATATTCGACATGAACCGTCCAGTGCTCTTGCCCCTCATTTCCGCGAATGGCTCCGCCGCGCACTTGAGGAACAATTTGATCGTAAAACACTCTACACGGGTGGATTGATCATCCAAACAACGCTTAACAGAAAAGCACAAGAAAAGGCTGATCAGGTCTTTAAAGAACATATAAAACATCTTCGTTCAGTTGAGCCGAAACTCGATGGCGCTCTCGTCTGCATCGACAATGCAACCGCTGGTATTAAAGCCTTGGTTGGAGGGTATGACTTTATGGTATCTCAATACAATAAAGCAACTCAAGCAACGCGTCAGATGGGCTCTATGTTCAAGCCAATCATTTACACCACGGCACTCCTTAATGGATCTACCATGCAAGACACCGAAAAAGACGAACCTCTCGTCATTGGAGATTGGGCACCACAAAACGTCTCTAAAGATTTTGTTGGAACAATGACTTTTGCTCACGCGGTAACGGTATCAAATAACATTATTCCCGTAAAACTTTTCTTTAAACTCGGCGCCGAACGCATCAGCGAATGCGCCCAAAAATTCCATCTTCCCGGCCCATTCCCTCCTTACCCATCGTTAGCGCTGGGTTGTACCGAGTGCACACCCCTTCAAGCTGCAGCCTATTTTGCCGTTTACCCCAACAAGGGCGTTTACACTGAACCTCATGCAATTGAATGGATTAAAGATGAATGGGGACAAAAAATATGGAAATATTATGCGCATTCAGAAACTGTAATTGATTGGAGCACCGCAAGTCAAATGCTTCAAGTTCTCAGGCTCGTTTCCGCTCGACTCAGAGAACGTATGCCAGAGCATTGGATTCATGGAGACACTGCAGGGAAAACAGGAACAACCAACGACAATAGAACCTGTTGGTTTGCAGGTTGCACACCAACACACACATCCGTTGTGTATTTAGGTCGTGATGATAATGAACCGATGGAGCATAAGATTTTTTCTGCGTGGCATGCGCTGCCGCTGTGGCTCGATTTCAACTACTTTATCGAAAATCCAAAAAAGACCTTCTTTTTTGATCCACAACTTTCACGCATCTGGGTAAATCGCTTTAGCGGTGCACGATCTTATGAAGGCGCCACTGACGCAATTCCACTTCTTACTCAGTAAATCAAGAAAGCAACTTACTTAATTTCCGCACAAAACCTTGGGTTGACCGCTCAAGATCAGCCTGTCTAAAGACTGAAAAAAACGCCGGATACTGCTGTGCCATAGCACATGCATTATCCAGTTGATGATCAGTCACCAGTGTCTCTAAAGGCACGATGATTGAAGGTTTTTCAAAAAAGAGTAATTCAAAAAGAGAGCCTGCGCCCGCTCGTGAAATAACACAATCTGCAGCAGAATAGAGAACAGCCATATCTTCACGATACGCAAACACAAGAGCCTGTATTCCCCGCTCTTCATAGAGATGCTTAACGCGGGCTACGTCACCCTCACCCGTCTGATGCAGCACCATAATTTTTTTAGGTAAAGCCAGTGCCGCAATTATTTCCGGCATTATCGTATTAATAAAGAACGACCCCTGCGATCCACCAACCACCAGCACTACACGCTCTGCATCTCCAACACCAAGACGCGTACGAGCTTCTTCTTTAGTCAAACGGTCATTTGCGTCAAAACGCAGTGGATAAGTTCCACGCATCACCCGGGCAGATCGAGGAAATTTGGGAATAGCTTCGTCAAACGAAACAAAAGTTTTTGTTGCAGACAAACTCAGCAATAACGCCGCTTTTCCTGGCACTGCGTTTAATTCATAAAGATGGACAGGGATACCAAGCATCCAGGCAACAATACCAATCGGTAAAGAGATAAAGCCTCCAGTGGTCACTACCCGTTCTGGTCGCACTTTTAAAAGCGCACGCCACGCGTACCACGAAACTTTGCCTAAATCCCAGAAATACCCTGGCCAGCGCCAAAAATCCCAACGAGGTACATTGCCCAATGCAAGAGGAATGTATTCAGTGACAAATCCCGCTTTGTGCACAATATTTTTATCAAGAAGGGTATCTGTTGAAAAGAAAAGAACGTGCGCATCAGGATGTTCTTCACAATAACGACGCGCAAGCGTAAGAGCGGGAATAAGATGCCCACCCGATTTACCGGCAACACAACAAATACTTCCTTTTTGCTGCACTTCTGTTTTTGCTTTTCGCATTATCACAAAAGAGACAATTCCAATGACAATGATGCCAAGGAGAATGCTACACAACACAACGATAAAAAACTTTTTCAAGAACTTTTTGAAGTTGAACATCTTTAACCGATCGTAATACATATTCCTGACGAGAATTCATCGCTATTTCTGGCATACCAAGATCCCGTTCTCGACTTACGGGCTGCTCAGACTTTTTTTCTTTGCGTTCAACCACAATAAAACGTATACGGACCACAAAATTGCCGCCCAGATGTTCATTAATCGTCTGCATTACCAAAGGAGAAAGCATAGAGAGCTCGTGGAGCCAATGTGAATCGTAAACGCCGACCACCAGAACATTTCCAAGAACGCGTTCAAGACGCATCTGCTCGTGAAGATCACCAACGATTAAAGACCAATCTTTCATAAGACGAATTTGCCAATTTCCTTTGGTCGTGAGCACAGATCCCAAAAGATCTTTCATTGAAGAAAATGCCATTTTCATAGCCCTTTTGGCTTTGAGAAAAAACCATAACTTTCATTTTCAGTGTAGGAGAATTATCCCAAAAAGCAACGGCTCTGTTCTAGAGATTTAAGGATTTTATAAAAAAGAAGCAGAGATAGAAAAATACACATTTCTATCTCTGCTTCTTTTAAAAATTGAAGCGCGATCGCCGCTAGATCTTCACAGCAGAAAGAGCAAGTTTGTTACGCAGGGCGCCTAGATACTTGATTTTTTCAATACAGCACTCTTTAAACCGAGTCGTGTTAAGATTATTCTCTAACTCATCTTTTTTTAGATCTTCCAATATCTTGGCATAGACTGGCTGCTGCGCTCCTAATAAGATGTTTGGTAACCAAAGATAATGGTACCAACGCATATTTTTTATTTTCTCGAGTACAGTAGTCGTATGGGAAATCAGATTACAAGAAAGCCTCTCTTCACGCTCTCTCAAAAAAGAGTCTTGCTCCCAATACTTAAAGACACTCGGCAACCAGAGATACTGGTACCAATGCATCGAATTCGCAAGTTTTGCTTTTTGATCTCTAACCAATGCCAATTCATCAACAACAGCTCGCGTCTTCTCAATAAATTCATCCTTTTTCTCATAGACTTTTTTTGTTAACCTTTGTTGTTTTTGTTCAAGCTCACTCAAGAAGCATTTTGCAAAATATTTTTGATAAATTTCTTCGCGAGCATCTTTATCTAAATTTAAAGCAGAGCGTCTTAATTTATTCGCCGCAGCATTCGATTTTTTAACAGATGACCATACAAAGTCTTTAATCGGAGCTTCGATTTGTAAATTATCTATATCCAACTTGAAAGACGATGGCTTTTCCATACCAACAAACTTTTTTGCGACATCTTCAGCAAAAGACTGACGCATTTGCAAAGAGCAACCGCCAACAAGAGCCTGCCATCGATAAGGGTCAAGCATGGCATCCACTTTACATAACTCTTTTTTAAACAATTCTGCCGCTTCATCTGCACAAGAACAGGCGCCATTTGCTAGCGTACTAATCGTTTGAATCAAAGTATTTGCATGTTTTTTCATTAACTGTGGCTTATTTTTTGCATTTTTCACAAACAGAGCAAACAGTGCCCGACCTATGTCGGTTGAATTAATAACAACATTCGCCAATGCTAACAATTGATCAGGCATAAAGCCCATATCAGAAAGTTCTTTAAGCAATGTACCTATCTCTGGAGACAATTGTTCAATAACATTCGAAGACCACTTCAAGCTTAAAAGCCATGCAAGTGTTTTTGATTCGCGCCACTCTAAAGAAGTCGCAACAAGCTTAGTCGTTTCTTCAGGAATGTCTTGCACAATTTTTTGAACATTGAGAACGTTCGTTGTAACCTTTTTTTGCACATGGCTGGTATATTTAAGCACAGACTTCTTACCCGCCGCACCAAGATAATTGAGAACATCACCTGTTTCATTCAACAGAGGAGTCACCACATTTTTATAGGTAAACATCTTTATTGGGTCAAGAAACTGCTGCTTCTTGCTAAACATATCAACCAAATTAAGCACAAGCTGTTTGCTTTCTTCAGGATAGGCAATCAGATCTTTGGCAATAGTGTCACAAAATACCTTCCCGAAATCACCCGTTGAATTAATAATCAAATTAAAGATCTTGAGTATTTGATCGGGCGGCAGCCCTTTATCTGAAAGCATTTTAATCTGTGGTATCAACTTTCCCAAAAAGCTTTGTGGTAATTTCGAAAGCCATGAAACTATATAGGTATCACGCCACAAAAATGCCTGCCCTGCAAACCAAGAAGACCATGGTCCAACATTAGTATTTATCTTCTTTTTTAATTCATTAAGCTTTTGAGAATACTCGCTATCAGTTGGATTGGTTTTATAATGCTCAACAAATGTAACAAGATTAACGCGAGGCGCATAGATATCGGTTACAAAAAGCGACTCTTCAAAAACAGAAATCCATTCTCTAATCAATTCATCTTCATCAGCAAATGTTTTTTGATCATATTCTGAGAGATGTTTAAAATCACCTTTATCACAAGCATCTTTCCAGGCCTCTATTAATAAGGGATCTTCTGACAAAAGTCCCGGATTATTGTATTTATTAAAAATAGCCTTGCATTTGTCCAAATGTTTCTGCGCTTCTACTTGGGCATGTTTTAGGTAATTATATTCATCTGCTGCTTGGTCAAAAGGCGCTTTTTCAAGTTCTCTGCAACAGCAATCAATCTGCTTCTGATACTTATCAATCGTATTTTCTGCGTCTTCTCGATCCAACCATAGGTCTTGCCATTTTTTCCTCAGATTACGCGCAATAGTTTTTCGTTCGTCATCTTTTAAGTCGACAAGAACATCAAACATCTTCTCTGGAGAGAAGAAAACAAGCATCTTATCAGCGATAATTGTCTCAATCTTTGATTTCACACTTACATCACCAAATGGTAAAAGTTTTTCAATAGCCATCAGGCGATTATAGTGCCCTTCAAAGCAAGCACGCACCCTGCAATTTGAGAGAATATCTACTTTTAAAAAACCAATCTTAGTTAACAGCAAACTACCTATACTTGGATTAAGTTGATTTAAACAATCGTGGCAAATTTTAATGGATAATACCGCTTCATCTAAAAGATTCACTCCAGAATGAGCGTCCGAAATACCCCCACGTTGCTTATTGATATAATCAAGCTTTATGCGTTTTTCAAAATTATTGATATACAATTCTGCTTCCGCAATATTCAAGCCAAAATCAGAAAACTCAGTCTTCACCTCTGGCAACAATTCTTTGGAAACAAAAAAAATACCTTTATACAGATCAAGAGCAAGCCCTTGCTCTAATCGCTGCTTGTATTTTTCATTAAAAATTTTAGAGAGCTCAAATCTCAATGCTTTTTCATCATAGCAATCGGGATTAGACTGCAGGCTCTTAAAAATAGAGCCGTAATAGTCTCTTACTTCGTTCTCGAACTGATTAAGCCTTTTTGCAACTTCAGCTTGGATGTAAAATTTGTGCTGCAGGGAGAGGGTTTCCTCTCGCTCACATAAATCATCTATTTGTTTTATAACAACATCTTCTATCTTTTTTATTCTTTCTGCACGTTGCTCTTGAAATAGCTTTAAACGCTCTTCACGCTCGACCTTATGAGTATCTCTTATTACTTTGCATTTTCTTTTGTAAAGTTCTTCAAATGTCCGAGGAGCAATAGGTTTGAAATGAGGAAACCCCTTCGCTCTGCGCGCCACAGTCTTCAGTAGCTTTTCAATCGAATCACGTAACTGCACAACTGTTGCAATATTTTTTCCAAGTTCCACTGATGCATCGAGCTTAAATTTTGATGAAATCTCTTTACACGCCCGCGCCATAAGCACTGGATACCAACCAGTAGAAAGTAAAACGGTCTGCAACCGATTCCAATTTTCAGAGGCATACTCCAATTTTTCTATAGCTGCAGAAACATCATCGTTACACAAAGCATCAAAAGCACTCGAAAGTTGTTCGCTTAATATTTCTGCATCGCAGCTAATCTTTTGCTGTAAATCAGGCTCTTCCATCGCAAAAACGGACAAAAAACTACCAGCCCCACAAACCAACATTGCCCACAGAGAAAGTCTTTTGAATTTTGTAAACATCATATGAAAAACTCCACTTGATCAGTTATTTTAAACACTTTAGTACACATTATAATTTTATACTTTATAAGTATGGGGGAAAAATAAGACTTTGTCAAATACTAAATCCAAATAGAAAAACAAGATATATCACTTTTTCTCTAGAAACAAAAAAAGTGTTCTCCAGAAGAACTTTGCCCCACCGGGCATAGGGATCCGATCAAGGCCATAGGCAAGCAATTTAAGCATGCGCTCGGCTTGAATCTGTTCTTCCAGGTTCTCTGCCTCAAGTGCGCTTTTAAAAGACTGCTGCCAATAGACTAAAAGCGTATCAAGGACCTGTTTTGTTTCGTGCTCAGAAAGCGGTTCGGCTTCAAGAATACGCGTCAGATCTGCGTGTGTTGCGATCTGGGGATTTTTAAAAAGCGCCACTAATCCATGTCCTACACTTGTGCATTCACCAGAAAATTCAAATACAACCGCTCGAGAAACAATGGTCGGAATCACAAATTCACGTCGAGCCGCTAAAAAGAGAAAAAAGACCCCTTGCGGCGGCTCTTCAACCAACTTCAAAAGACTATTCGCACAACTGTCTGTCAAAAGATCTGCACGATCAAAAACAAAAACCAGCCGCTCATGCTCGCCTCTTCGCGCAGAACTTTCTGTAAAAACCTCTTCCAGATCATCCCGTTTATAGGCCCCTCCAGAACGCTCAACCCACCGGATTTGTGGATGCTTGCGCTCGAGCACCAACTGACGCAAAACAGCATCTGGTTCATCAACAAGAGCAGGAAGAGCAGGAAGAACAAGTCGGCACAGTTCATCAAAAAGAGCTTTCTGCGCAGTCACGCCCCCAATAAAAAGAGTTACTTGATGAATAGTTTTAGACAAAAAAACCATTACCGACCACGCGATTCATGCAAAAGCACCCGCATGTCAGCATATGCTTTTTCTGCCAATACAGATGGTGCCAACAGTGCATCAAAAACGCACAGGTTAGCTCTTGGCTCTTGGTACAATGCATCAAAGCCCTCTGCAACACGGGTAAAAAACAGACTGTGCTCACGCTCAAACGAAGTCTTTTCTTTACCCCGCACCCCAATACGAGACTGAACTGCCTCGGGAGCCAACCGAAGATAGATTGTCAAGTCGGCTGTTTTTTCCTGGAGCGCTTTTGCATTTACTAAGCGAATAAAATCTTTATCAACCCCACTTCCATACCCCTGGTAGGCGAGAGAGGAATCACCCATACGGTCAGAAATAACAATTTTACCTTCACGCAGTGCAGGAAGAACGGTAGTTTCCATATGCTCTGCACGATCCGCAGCAAACAGAAGATACTCGGCCAATGGAACGGGCCGTTTTTCAGCATCATGGAGCAGCCGTCGTATTTTTTCACCAAACGGGGTACCCCCTGGCTGACGTGTGAGAACAACAGAATAACCTTCTTCTTCAAGTCGTTTTGCCAAAGCATGCGCAAGTGTCGTTTTACCCGCCCCATCAAGGCCTTCAATCGCCACTAAAAATCCAAACGGCAATCTATTCATAATACACGCACACCTCTTTTAGACTGAGGACAACAAACTATTTTTCAAACCCTCTCTTGATAAAGAGTATATCATGAAGAATCACAAGCAGATCTACAAAAAAAGATTCGACCAGCTTATCAGTTCACTGAGCCCTCAGGGCCAGCTCATACATCCAAGCACCCTCTTAAAGCGCGCTGCCACGCTCTGGCCCGATCGCACAGCACTCATGTACGAGGCAGAAGAACTCTCATTCAAAGAGCTCTTTACCCAGGCAGTAACACTTGCAAAACTGCTCCAGAAAAAAGGAATTAAACCCGGAGACCATGTTCTTATTCTCTACGAAAACAGTAGTAATTTTTATCGCGCTTACCATGCAGCCTGGATGGCAGGTGCAATCGTTGCCCCACTTAATGTGTTTTTACACGAAAAAGAACTCACCTATATTGTTAAAGACGCACATCCAACGCTCATTCTCGCCTCTCAAACCATGCGTCCAAAAATCGAACCTGCCTGCAGAGAAGCCGCTTTTAATACTGACATGCTCATCAGCATCGAAGACCTTGTTACGCCTGATGCACAACCTGATTTTACCTTTTCTATTCCCCATCCTGCTCTTGATGCCTGCACGGTCATCCTCTACACATCGGGCACAACAGGTATGCCCAAAGGCGTTATGCTCAGTGGAAAAGCAATTATAACAAACTGTCTGCAGGGAATATCAACCTTTGCGCTCAATGACCATGAACGAATCTTTGCCATATTGCCCCTTTTTCATAGCTACATGCAAAACGTTGCCGTTTGGTGCACGGTGATATTAGGAGTTGCGACCATTGTCGTGCCACGAATCAATCGAAAAGCTATTAAAGAGGGTCTTGCGAAAAAGCCAACCATTGTGCTTGGCATCCCCCAACTTTTTGGCCTTTTTTGCCTCATGAAAAATCTCAATTTTTCAACAGTGCGACTTTTTGTTTCAGGCGGCGATGCACTTCATGAACCAACACGTCTTGGGTTTGAACTTCTCTACGGAAGACGCATTGTTAATGGCTATGGCCTTACCGAGTCCGCACCACTCATTGCTGTTAATCTTACAGATACCTGCGCCCGACCACACGACGTTGGGTTTCCTCTTTATGGCATTGAAGTTGCTATTCGCGATAAAAACGCTCAAATCGGAACCATTTGGGTAAAGGGCGACAATCTTATGCTGGGGTACTATAACGCACCAGAGGCAACACAAAAAGTATTAGTTGATGGATGGCTCAATACCGGCGATCTTGGATATCTTTCAAAAGACGGATCTCTCGTGCTTGCAGGGCGAGAAAAAGATCTCATTGTTCACAAAGGAATCAATATTTATCCCCAAGAGATAGAAGGCTTGCTTGCTCAACATCCGGCCGTTGTTTTTGCAGCAGTCGTTGGCTTGAAAAAAGAAGAAACCGAAACGCCCATTGCATTTGTTACTCTTTCACAAGAGCTCGCTGAGCCAGAAACAACACTTAAACAGTATTGTCGCGAACATCTTGCTCCCTACAAAGTACCCCATCGAATTTTTGTTCGCACCACGCTTCCACAGACTGCAACAGGAAAAATAGACAAGAAAGTCTTGAAATTAGAGCTACAGAATGGGATAGTATAATACATAGTTAATTCGAAAGGCTTTTTATGGGATTTTTTAAACGCTGGGTCTCAAAACCAGCACAAGCAGTATCGTTAATTACCATCGATTTTTCAAAACCATGGTGGTCAATTTTATGGATGCAAAAGGGAATGATTGTTGTTATCTTGCTCTCAACCCTTGTATACGAAATTCTCGACACTATCTTCCCTCTTTTAATCAGCAAAGCACTCGATCGCGCCAGTATACCTTTTCTTGTGCTCGTTCTTTCACCCTATCTTTTTGAAGAGATTGTAAGTTGGTTTATTATTAGACCCATTATTACCCGTTTACACGCACAAACAGTAGAAAGTTTTCGCTACAGCGCCTCGCGGGCTCTTCTTATCATCGACCCTACAGCGCATGCTACCCATTCAAGTGGCGTCAGCATGGGGAAAATACGAAGAACGACCGAAGCCTATTTTAAATTGGTAAAAAAGTTACTTGATGACCTTGTTCCTTTGACAATCATCCTCATTACCACAATCGCATCAGTACTTTCTTACAATACACAACTCGGACTTGTCGTCGGAGCGGTGATCGTTTTTCTCGCACTTCTTTTTAGTACCGTTATCACCCTTGTCACGAAGCCTTATGAACTTCAGGCAAATCGTGATGATGACCGAGCAAATCATGTTGGCACAGAGTCGATTTCGCGCGTTCAATTTATTCGCTCATCATTTGCCAGTGACCAGGTAGAAAAACAGCTTAACGATGGCTATCTTGCGGTTATGCGCTCTTCAACAACCTTTTTTATGACCTATCGCTTGCTCCGTGGCTTCTTTGTTTTTATTTATATCGTCGCTATTGGATGCATTGCAGCTCTTTTAATTTCGATGATCAAAGCAGGAACACTGACTTCAGCAACAGCACTTGCACTTTTAGTCATGATCTTGCGGAGCACACATCCACTGCTCAAGATAGACAAATACGTAACAGAAGCCGTTTCAGCCTATCGAAAAATCACTGACTTCTACGCATATATTCGTTCTTATGGAGCGCAAACGTATCCCGTACTTGCTAATGAACGTGGAGCAGAGCTCAGTAGTCAAATGTGTGTTACCGACCCTATCAGTCTTATTGTTGACCACGCCTCTGCCTCGTATATTGAAGGAAAGCCTCTTTTAAAAGATATCTCACTTCAGCTTGCCATCCCACGCAATGCAACCAATAAACTCTTTGGCATCATCGGCCCCTCCGGCATCGGCAAAACAACATTTCTCTCGTTAATTGGTGGGCAACTCAAGCCATCAGCAGGGCATATTCTTATTAATGGCTGCGATATTTACCAAATAAACGATAGCCAAAGACAACGTCTTATAGCTCTGCAAGGACAAATTGCAACCAATGTTTTTGGTGCACTCAGGTATAATATTACTTTTGGACTTCCCGCCGACCACGCCTATTCCGATCAAGTACTCATCGATCTTCTTGATTCTGTCGGGCTTTGGTTTCTTTTTAAAGAAAAAAAAGGTCTTGACACTATGATCGGTGAAGGCGGATTTACTCTTTCGGGTGGGCAAAGACAGCGCCTTAATTTTGCAAATCTCTACCTCCGTGCAAAAACGTACAAGCCTTCACTTATTTTGATTGACGAGCCCACGAGTAGCCTTGATGAAGTAAGTGAACAAAAAATTACGGACCTTATAGACGACCTCGCAAAAACAAGCCTCACGCTCGTTATTGCGCACCGGCTCAAAACATTGGAAGATGCCCATAAAATTCTCGATTTTTGTCTTATTAACGAAAGCAGTAGCCTGATTTTTTATGACCGTCACGAGCTTCACAAACGTTCGCCTTACTATCAAAAACTCATTGAAGGGCATGCGCTCCTAGAAGAATAAGGCGAGCGGTTTTCATAGTAGATCAGATAGAACCGCGGTGTTTCCATTTATCACACTGAGGCGAAGAACAGAAATCGACCAAAGCTTTTTCTGCTTCATCAATGTTGTCGGTAACAAAAATGAGCGCCGCGTGCTCAGGCGTTACCAGCCCAAGCCCAACCGCCTCATCAACCCATTCAAGAAGGTCCTTCCAATAACTTGAACCAAAAAGAACGACTGGCATGGGTGGCAATTTTTTTGTCTGCATAAGCGTCAGTACTTCAAACAGTTCATCCAGTGTTCCAAACCCGCCAGGGAAGATAACATAGGCATGAGAATAGGCGATTAAAAGGTGTTTGCGTAAATCAAAATAATCGGTCATAAAATGATATTTTGCGCACTGATTTTTAGGCTCCATATCATTGACGCCAGTGACCCCAACACCCATCGTTCTTGATGCACCATCTTTTGCAGCCGCTGCCCCACAATTAGCAGCTTCCATAAGGCCAGGACCACCACCTGTAATAACTGATATTTTACATTCAGAAAGACGTCGCGCAAGTTCAAACGCCTGCTCGGCATAAACACATTCTTTTGTCAGCCGCCTCCCCCCGAAAAAAGTCACTATGGGATGAGGTAATTTAGAGACAATCCAAAGCCCACGCACCATCTGAAAAAACAGCTTAATATAGAGGCCCATAAGATAAAATACTAGCCGAATACGACTCCATCCATTCATAGAAAACCCCCTTCTGTAAAGCCAACGTGCTTCTTCTTTATTACTGTACAAATTTGGCTACAGAGCTGTCTATGATTTGGGTAAATGGAGATAAATGGAGGTAGATGGAGGGGGCTGTAAAAAACAAATCTTTATTTCCTAAAGAAATATTTATTGACAAACACAAAAGTTTTGATAGTGTAGACATTGTATGATAAGTGGTATCATACACGATGAACTATCTTTAATTTAGGAGTTAATCATGAAAACAATCATGATCGCACTTCCCGCTCTTTGTCGATGCCGAAAAAGCTCGCTGAGCCCATTCTCTTCCCCTCTCTCTTCTTCAATCGCCACCCTTGGCGCCTATTCTTATCCCCATTCTTATCACCTTTGGTGGTTTTAATTTATTTTTCTTAAAAAAACATTTTCGTTGTAAAAATCTCATTGAATCATAAGATTTAGTGGCCTTAAGCGCAGATAAAAAAAGCGCCTAACCTCTCCCTTATCAATCAATGCGATAAAAAACAAAGGCTTCGAGCGTTCTCTTTGAACACTCTTTACCGCTATAACCATCGACTACCGTACGTTTAAAAATGCACGGTAAAAAGCTCTACGCTTTCTTTGGTATACCAGGGGTCCCCTTTGTTTCATATTGAATTATTAAATTTATATTATACAATAAAGGATTTATCGTGAACAACTACTTTTTACCAAAATCGCTTGGCGTCCTCTTACTTGGATTCACCGCTTTTCTGAGTGGCATGAACTCTGAAAACACGCAAAAACTCGATCCCCTTGCACCCTATTTCTGTTTATGCGAAAAACTTGCGGTGCCCATGGAAGGAGCACCGATCAAATGCAATGGAACCGAAGGAAAACCCGGGGGAAAACAATCAATCAAACGTATCAAAAACCGAAATTCATTGCTTTCTAATGAGCTAAAAAAGCTTACATCACTTATTGAGCAAGTAAGAGAGGCTTTTAAAAGCGGGATTCTGCCAGATCCACTCTGCTCTGACACCTCATGTCAAATTCGAGTTCCTCTGCTTCTCAGCATGTTTAAGCGATATGTTGTCGGGAAAATCGAATTCAACAATATACCAGCAGAAGATCGAATATTTTTAGCACGAGCCTACTTACTCCACCGCTCAAAAATACTTTTAGAAACTCCAGAAACAAAACTTGAAAGCTCTCAAAAAAAAGAGCCTTACAGTGAAACAATCGATGACAAAAAGTTTCTTTCATTAGCAGAAAAAAACACCACAATCTTCGAATGCAAAAGACTGGTAGGTCAAAATGCTCTTTTCTTCTTACAAACAAAACTGACAAACGTTTTGAAAAATACCTCAATCCCCACGTTTGGGTTAGATACAGGAATGGGCCTTTCGACAACTCCCTGTTACCTCAGTGTTCTCGCGCTCTTCAAGTTCTGTAAAGAAACCAATACACCAATTGTCATACGCTGTAGCACAGAAGATTTTTCACAACCGTTTGGTCTCCCTCAAGAAAAAAACTTTTTAAAAGAAGAGCCTAATACTATTCTGTGCAAAATTGACGAACAAAAATATCCTATTTTTGTCTTTAATGCAGCAGAAGATAAAACGGTTGTATCACCAGAACAGCCAGTCTGTATCATTGATGGATACTCAGCAAAGAGCAGCGTATTACAAGAGCTTTGCACAAAAAACTCTCTCGAAAAACTGGAAGACATTATTTTGGCCGCAGCTGCAATGCACTACCAAGTTGGCGGGAAATACAAAGAACTTTACTGCGAAAAAAAACTGCCTGAGCTTACGACACTTCTTTCAAAAGAAAAGGGCGAGTGCTCAAACGAGCTTGCCGAAAAATACACAAACTCGCTCAAGGCCGCTGATGAGTTTAAGCAAATTTTTAGCGTAAACCACATCATGCCTTCTGTTTACAAACGCATTAAGCAGTATGAAGTGCCACTTTTTGTAAAAACATCAAATCAATCAAACTCCGGCAATAAAAATAAATGTATCTAACAAAGGGCTTTAAATGAGAACAAAACAAACAGCATCACTCATTTCTCTCACCACCATCCAGATAGGGGGGGCTTTTTGCCTCCCCGTTATCATGGCGGGACAAATGCTTTCTCAAACCTACGGTTTTCTGAATGCATCATTAGCACTTGCAATAGGCAATGGAATTTTATGGTTCTGTGCTCTTTTTATAGGAAAACTTTCTGTGCACTACAAACAGAGCACCTTAGAACTTGCACGTACACTTTTGGGCCCCAAGGGCGCATTTATTGGCGCTTTAGCGCTTCTAGTTCCAATGATTGGCTGGTTTTCCATCACCCTTAGTTTTGTAAGCCAATGCATTATAACCCTTATTCCGACACTGCCATTGCTTATCAGTAACGCTTTGGTAACACTCATGCTCATACTCATTATTTTTAAAGGTCTTAAGGGCGTTGGAATTCTATCATCATTAAGCCTGCCTCTTTTATTGATAGCAACAGTGGTAGCCCTCTATAAAATTGCGTGCTGCGGTATTTTGCAATCTACCCAAGAAAACAGTTCGGTATTTACGGCAACCGCAACGGTCATTGCTATTGCGATTGGGGCTGTTGTCGATCTCCCTACGTATTACCGATTTGCACCATCAAATAGAATAGCTCAAATAAGCCTGGCGCTCGTTTTTTTGGTTGGATTACCCCTTATTGAAGGACTCGGAATTCTGATTGGAGCTTTTTTACCAGGGAAAAACCTTGTTGAAGTTTTTACCTCCATTACCTCCAATGGTGGAGGATTACTCCCAAGTCTCATGATGATTTTCTTAGCATTCAAAGGATTTGCAACTAATAGCGCTAATCTTTATTCAGCGGCAACGTCGCTCAAAGGACTTTTTTCTTCACTCAGCTTCAAGAGAGCTATCGTTATTGCAGGAGCCATAGGTTTTACGCTCTCTCTTTTACCACTCATCGAGAATCTTGAAACAGTACTTTTAACACTCGCCATTACAACAAGCAGTTTAGGTGCTTTATTTCTTACAGCAGGAATGGGAATACACCTTTCAACAAAAACGGTGCTTATTTCATGGGGAACGGGCGTCACTGTTGGAATAGCAACCTTTTTCTCTCTATTCACCATCTCAGGCGAATCACTCTGTGATAGTTTTTTTGTGACAATGCTCCTCGCAAAGCTCATACCAATGTTTAAAAAAGAAAGATAATGACGATGAACAAAATTGAAAAAAAAGATATTCCAGCACTCGCCCTTGGAGCTGCACTTCTTGGATCAGGCGGCGGCGGCACCCCAACCTATGAACCCTTAATGCTCTCTGCTCTTATTGATCAGTTTGGACCAATTCCAGTCGTTACCACAGAGAGCCTTACGGCCGAAGACTGTGTACTTCCTATTGCCTACATGGGCGCACCATCGGTAAGTATCGAAAAGCTTCCAAACGGAAGAGAGTATGAAATAATCAGACAAAACGTAGAGACTTTTTTAGGTAAAAAACCATCGGTGCTTATCAGTGCTGAAATAGGAGGCTCAAACGCATTCACGGCGCTGTTACTCTCTCACCGATTACAACTTCCCGTACTCGATGCAGATCTGATTGGCAGAGCATTTCCTCAATTGGAGATGGCAACACCCAATCTATTTGGCATTTCAGCCTCACCCGCTTTTATCGCTGACAGTCTGGGAAAAAGCGCTCTCTTACAAGCACCAGATGCAGCAACTATTGAGCTTATGGCTCGTCATATGACCATTGCCTGTGGTTCAAGCGCTGCCATTGCTCTTTACCTCATGTCTGGAACTGAAGCAAAAACGTCTGTCGTTGCAGGATCTCTTTCACGCGCTTGCATGCTCGGAGATCTCATATTATATGCACAGGCACAAGGATTACGAGCACCAGAATATCTCGCAACAAAAACGGATGCTCGTATTATTGCAACAGGAAGCATCCGGAATATACAGACTCAGATTATTGACGGATTTACCGTAGGAACTGCCTCTATCGAAGGCGATCAAAACGTAACTGTTTCATATAAAAACGAATTTTTACTTGCACGCACTGAACATACTATCTGTGCTGCAACACCAGACATTATTGCACTGTTAGATGAAGAAACGGGCATCCCCATTCAAACAGATTCACTCGCCTATGGATTACGCGTTGCACTCGTTACCATTCCCGCACCTGCCATCTGGAAAACAAAAAAAGGGCTTGAACTTACTGGCCCGCACGCATTTGGATTTTAAATTTAAAAAGAAAAGGATACTCGCATGAACAATAAAAGCTCACGATCAATTATCGGTATCGATATTGGGGGAACTAACACCGATAGCGTCGTACTCAGTCTTCAACCCCTTTCACAAGAAGTTCTATTCACGGCTAAAACAACAACTTCATCTGACATTATAAGTGGAATAGAAAAGGCACTGGCTACTATTGTGCAAAAAGCACCCATAAACGCTCATGATGTATGCGCTCTCTTTATAAGCTCAACACATGCCATTAACGCAATTTTAGAAGCAAAAAATTTACACACCGTTGGAATAATTCGTTTAGCCCAAAATAATCCCGCCATCTTGCCGGGCACAGGCTGGAATGAACACCTCAAGCAGGCGCTCAAACTCTCTGTAGAAACCGTAGCAGGAGGATACGAAATTGATGGCAGAGTTATGGCACCAATAAACAAACAGGAAGTCATTAATGCAACAAAAAGGCTCTTAGATAAAGGAGCAGAAAGTATTGCAATTATGGGCGTCTTTTCCCCCCTCTACCCAGAACAAGAGCGCATGGTAAAAGACCTCATCATTTCACGTTTTGGACACATCCCACTGACCTGCTCTTACGAGATGGGGTCAATCGGATTCATCGAGCGAGAAAATGCCACTATTCTTAATAGTGCACTTAAAAAGTGTATTGCCGATGGCTTTAAACAAATTTCAGATTGTTGCAATGCAAAGGGATTTTCATGTCCTTTTTATGTTGTTCAAAATAATGGATCAACCATTACGCTTGAACAGGCACGCGCATTTCCTATTTTGCTGCTCGCTGCAGGACAAACAAACTCATGCAATGGCGCCGCTCTTCTCAGTGGATATCGCGACTGTATCATCATTGACATCGGAGGTACCTCGACCGATATCGGCCTGGTGAAAAATGGCCTTACAAGAAGAATGCTTGGAAACAGTCTCATTGCAGGTATCCCCCTCGCCATTTCGATGCCCAATCTTTGTTCACTTGCCATCGGAGGGGGGAGTATCATCACAAAAACCCCCTTTGATACACACGTCGGCCCCGAAAGCGTAGGCGCCGCACTTTTTGAAAAAGCTGTCTTCAATGGAGGGGAACTCCTCACGCTTACTGACATTGCACTGCACAGTGGTCTCTTTACAGAACTTCCCACTACATCAAAATTTGCAATTTCAAAAAAAGAAGCTCTTGTAATCATGGAACAAACGGTACAAAGAATCGCACATGCGGTCGAACGTTTTGCTACACTCGAAAAAGACTTGCCGCTTGTTTTTGTAGGCGGTGGCGCCGCGCTGTTCCCCACACCAGTTCTTCAAAAATACTTTCCTCAACGGCTCGTGGTTAAACCAGACCATGCAGATGTTGCAAATGCATTTGGTGCTGCATGTGCCTTGGTATCAGGCACTATAGATGAAACAATTTCACTCACAGAGCAAGACAGAGTAATAACAGAATTGTGCGAAAGAGCAAAACAAAAAGCAGTCGACAACGGTGCGTGCCCAAAAACGGTATCTATTGTAGACCTTGCCATCATGCCCTATGCATATACAGCACAACCAATAGCACGTGCACGTATCTGCGCAGCAGGAAGGCTCAAACTATAAAACTTAGACAAATATTCTGATAAGCATTGCCAAGGATCCGGCGGCAAAAACGCCGGACCAGAATGGTTCCCATTCAGCACGGTCACGCACCAAGAGTGCAAGAGCTCCGCCTGCAATCAATAAAAGAGAGAATTGCTCTGCAATCACCAACCCCGTAAAAACGAGTATCGGATTAATTTTGAGGCGCTGCAAAATAAATCCAAATGCCGCACCCATCAGCAGAACAATGGGATCAAATTGCCAGGCAGTTACCAAGAGTGCACGCGCCTGTGCTCGTTGCGCACAAAGCTCAGGAGAATCAAGTCCAAACGTATTAATCAAAAGCCAACAGATTGGCCCTACAAGTAATGCACTCAGAACAAGCCCGATTGCTTGGAAAGTAATAATTGAGCGACGATCAATCTTTACCATACGCCCTGCAACACGGCCAAAGAAAAGATCGACCGTTAACATGCCAACTAACCAAACAAACAATGAGACCATCATTGCTTGGGTATAGGAATACTGAAACAATAAAAGTCCGGGGAGCATCACAAAGGTAGCATAACGACCCATCGGAGCCATCCCTGCTTTGCCTCCAATAACCAACGCCTGTTGCACACAGACAATAGTAAAAAGATAGAGATAGAATTGCGAAGGAATCGAGAAACAATAATAAGAAAAATAGGCTACCCCCACCCCAAAAATAAGAATAACCCACCAAAATGAGCGTATGCCTGCTTTTACAGACTCTATGGTTGTCGCATCACCCTGCGCCGTTATCCGATCACGCTTCCACCACGCAATAACCCAACGCGCACCACCAAGTACCAGCGGCGGCAATTTTAATAAACTCAAAAGGGCCTCTTGCAACATAATGCCCCCTGCAAAGGCAATTAAAAATGTTTTAAAAAGCATTTGAGGAAAAAAGAGTTTTTGAAGTGGCTCTAAAAGAAGAATTTTTGAAAAAATACCAACAATCAAAGGAACTACCAATAACGACCCTGCGATAAATCCAATCGCTAAAAATATTAAAACTAGATTGGTCTGAACAGCAAGCACAGGAAGCCGAAATAAAGAAATCGAAGCACCAGAAAATATGGTCATTGTTTGTGGAATAAGCTGCCAAATCCACTGAACAATTGAAAAAATAAAGGTCGATACAAAACCGATTACCAACATCACCGAATGTCTAATCTCTTGCGCAGCAGAAAGAACACGCCCCACCATCTGGCCAATAGGGAAAGGCATTGCCGGATCATTTAATGTTTTTTCTTCAAGATAGTTAACCAAAAAAAACGCTAACAAGCCACACGCGATGGTTATTCCAAAAGCAAAAAATGCTACGTAATAGGGAGACGCCATCCATGAATTAAAAAGCGCCTTATCCAAAAAATAGAGTGTTGGAAACGAAAATCCAAATGCCGTTGCCACTGCACCACCAACGCCTGCAGAAACCGTTACCAAGCAAGCAACGCGCGTCCCTTGCGCGGCTTCAATACGTTTTGAAAAAAGCGACACACCCCTCACCAATAAGAGCATAAAAAGTGCAACAATGGGTTCAATCCATGGTCCTACCGGTGTTGCCATCGAAATAAAACTTTGAACTACAAGTGCAAAACAGACAAAAACCAGAGCTCCGGCAAATGCAATAAGATTAGCAATCATTCTTTTTGTCCCTTTACTAGAATCGATTCAATTCCAAACATTTTACAACGACGACTAACCGACGATTTATTTACCCCTAAAATAGAGGCTATTTTTGCCTGGCACTTGAACTTATCCCAGAGATAGACCAGTGTTTCTCGGTCTTTAAGCGCTCGCGCACCCATCAACACTATTCGATTAAGCTCTTCATCATAAGCGTCTACTAATTCACCTTCAAGTTCAACCTGCTGAGAAGTGGCTTTAAGATGCAAGAGTCCATAGACACGTTTTTTGAGAAGATCAAAAGAAGGAACATCTTCTTTTAAGAGCTGCTTTTTTTCGCGCTCAGTCAACCCGAGCACTTTTTTCAATGACGCAGTGGTCAAGAAAAGCTGCGCAATACTGTCAACCATACTACAAAATTCTTCATACGGTAGTTGCGAAGGTCGTGGAATCGTAAAACTTGTCGCCGTAAGCATCTGGTATAATTCAGGAATAATGAGTCCATCCTGCACTAAAGTCTCAAGCGAACGGTCACTTGAACAGATGATACGAGCATCACTCGCTACTAAAAAAGAACTTCCCACTCGCTTAAATGCACCAAGGCGCAAAAATTCTGCCAATCGTTTCTGAGTTTCGGCAGAAAGATACTGAATATTTTCAATCATCAAAGTTGCATCTTTTTCAAGCTGAACCAACAAGGGCGTTTCGCGTGTTTCTTCAGAAAAAAGGGCCGATAAACCAAAGATGCGGGCAGCAATTTCTTGATTATGTTCCCGTTCATTCAGCGATAAAGTATATAATTGTGTTCGCAAACTCGCTTCATGAAGTAAAAGTACGAGCGCCTTGCGATCTGCACTCGGCGTATTTAAAAACACAGAACTCCGTCCAAAAACAAGGCGAAGAAGAGTGATTTTAAGTTGTATAAGCGTTGCGCCAACACCAGGAATTAACTCATTGATGCGACGTCCTTTTTCGGTTGTTTCAAGATACAAAAGATAATCCCACTGGGAAGGATCTTTTATCATACTCTCTTGAAACGCAACAAGATCAGACAATTCAGGACGTGTTGCAATAATAATCACTTCCTGTTCATTTTCACCAGGGAACGTTGCCAAAGCAATTTGCATATCGCGATGCAAGGTCACAATCGTCGAAGAAAACTGTTTTGATTGAAGCGTGTAATCAACTAATTTAGCAAGCGCTTCAGCAACTGGATGTCCTCGCTGACTATTGGGGTCACACCCTAAGAGGCTTTCGGAGGCTCGATTAGCAAAAAAATACTTACGCCGTCGATAAAAAAGAACGCCAATCTGCCGATCAACAGCCCGACGGGTATAAGAAAAAATTCCTTCACGCAGATGCTCAAGTTCACAATGGCGAAAATGTGCATCATCCTGAAGGCGCCGCTTTTCACTTAAAAGATATTGATAATCCTTTTGACGGAGCTGACGAACAGAGGCACCTAACATTTTTGCAAAAATCTTTAACATGTCCCGTTCTTCAAGCGAAAAACAGGTTAAGCCAGAATCACGCGATTCTACCACAATAAAACCGACCAAATTACCCTGGTCAAAACAAGGAACAAAAAGATCCGCACCTATCAAATTAAGAAATTGTACCGCTTCTGCGTAGACAAGCGCTTCTTCATGATACCAGGAGAATTCAATTTCAGAACGTGCAAACAACTGTTCGTGATCAAGAAAGTCAATGAGAGGCGGTACCGCATCAAGCGCTTTTTTGACCTTCTGTTGCAAGACTATAGAGTCTTCGTCACAAGGTTCATCAAAAATCACTAATTTTATCTGATCCTCGTCACAACCAAACGTTCGAGTAAAAAATGAACGGGTAACATAGCTGTATTCATTCATTGCGCGAATACGTTGAATTTGATCAATAAGCGGACTGATGATCTCCATTGCATTGTATTTAAGCGGTTCTTTGGATTTGTATTTGATATTGAGAAAGCGAATGCGGACTAAACGCGTTGCGCTGTAGTAGGTTGCAGCAATAAGCAGAACTGTCGAAATATTATAGAAAAGCTGCCCCATAAATACAAACTCGTTCAATCGTATAAATAAGCCAAGATTTCCAAATTTCATTACAAACATGGGCAACATAAAACCACAAACAAGTACTTTAAGCTGCATACGTAGCAGTATTAGAGTTGTCTTGCCACGCATACCTCGGAAAGCCTCAAATAAAACTAAAATAGCCGTCAATAAAATATAAAAATAGGTCACCTGCCATATAATAAGTTCTACATCAGAACCTTGGTAGAGACTTGGGAAAAACTGTAAAACTATTACCAACGCCATACATCCACCAAGCACGGTAGCCATTTTCCCTAACTTGCTCACCAATGTCTTTCGTAAAAGCCTGCGAATAAAATAGAAAAGCCCAAGATGGAAAATAATATTTGCCACCCAACAAATACGTCCTAGCGTATTGTATGTTGAAGGTGACAAAGCAACCATTTGCATGTTACAAAGCGCGAACACAATGCCATAACAATCGACAATAATTGCAGAAAGCAATATCGCAAATAAAATATTGATTGCTTTGATGTCAATCGAATCATTCTTTAAGCGATATGAAAAGAGCGAAATTAAGAGAATACTTTTAAGAATAAGAAAGGTTGTTACCGACAATAACCGCAGCTCAGGACTTGCCAAAAATTGAAAAATCTCATTTAATAAAAGCGTCATTATATTACTCATTTAAATATTACTCACCAAAATTTAAATCTACTCACTAACTACGCACTCACAATTTAATTCTAATCAATAGGAGTCATTACATTCATGTCTTTTAAAAATGTCATCTTCGCTCTTTCTATTTTCTCATGCCCACTCTCAGTTGTCAAAGCATCCATATTTCCTGACGCACCTCCTAAAAAAACCAATGCCATACAAATGTGCCTTTGCAACAAAGCAAACAAAAGCCGGGCCGCCTTATTTAGCCGACAAATTCCAGAATATCGTGATTCTATATTCCGCCGAAAACAAAAGTAATTCGCACCAAAGCATAATGAAAGAAGCCCTCGAACTATAAAAATTCAAGGGCTTCTTTCTTACACAAACAGATTTTTAAATCTTTTACCGTTCTATTCACACGACCGAATTAAGTTCCAAAGAGAAATTAAATCACCCTTGCTCATCTGTTGTGCACGCAGCAACAAAAGATCTTGAGGAACTCGTTTCAAATCGTATCCCGCATACGCGAGATTATTGCGAAGCATACGCCGTGGTTGCGCAAAACAGGCCTTTGCAAACTTCCAAAATCCACTTTCATCCGGAATCTGATCCAGAGTCGCACGCGGCTTAAAATAAAGTAATCGAGAAAAAATAGCCGGAGGCGGGAAAAATGCATTGGGCGAAATTTTAACCAACAATTCCCATTCAAAAATATGTTGAAAAAAGAGTGACGTAACTCCGTAACCACGCCCTTCAGAGGCAACAATTTTTTGAGCAACCTCTTCCTGAACCATAATCACACCCTCGCGCAACAGATGAACCTGTTGAACAAGACGATACAAAATAGGAAAAGTAATGTTATAGGGCAAATTTGCAAGCAAAACCCATGACTTATTCTGCTTAAGTCGCGTTAGATCAGAAACAAGAAAATCCTCATTAAAGATCGTCAGTCGCTTATCTGCATATTGCTCTTGCACAACTTGGGCCCAGTGCGCGTCAATCTCAAAAACCCAGAGCGCCTTAACCGGCTGCTGTAAAATAGATTTTGTTAAAAATCCATCACCACACCCAATTTCAAACACCGCCGTATCTTGATTAAGCTCAACACGCGCTAACATTGCATCAACCACCTGCTGTTCTCGCAAAAAATGTTGGCCTAGACTTTTTTTTAGTCTAGGCCCCTCTATGGCGTGCTGCTTAATATTTTTTTTATGCTTCATTCAAAAAAACCCTAGTTCAGAGCTTCTTTAAAGAAGTCGAGATTTTCAAGCACCTTACCTGCACCATTCACCACACAAAGCAATGGATCTTGCGCCAATGTAACGGGCAATCCCGTCTCCCGCGAAATCAATTTATCAAGCCCACGGAGCAAAGAGCCACCGCCAGCCATCATAATACCACGGTCAACAAGATCAGATGAAAGTTCTGGTGGAGTGTTTTCGAGCGCAACACGAACAACTTCAACAATACTCGAAACTGTTTCAAGCAATGCCTCGTTCACTTCGATACTCGTCAACTTAATCGTCTTAGGAACGCCCGTAATCAAATCACGTCCTTTGACTTCCATCTCTTGCATATCACCATCATCTAAAACGGTACCAATCTGCATTTTGATGGTTTCAGCTGTCCGATCACCAATCAAAAGATTGTACTTTCTCTTAACATAGCTCACAATCGCACAATCCATCTCATCCCCACCAACTCGAATCGAGCGGCAGAAAACAACGTCTTTAAGCGTTATGACCGCTACTTCAGTGGTTCCACCACCAATATCAACAATCATACATCCAGATGGCTCATGAACAGGAAGACCAGCACCAATAGCAGCTGCCATTGGCTCCATAATAGTATAAACTTCCCGTGCTCCAGCTTCACGCGCAGAATCTTCTACCGCACGTTTTTCAACTTGCGTGATCCCAGAGGGAATTCCAATTACCATGCGTGGACGGAATAATGAGCGATTTCCATTATTAGCGGCAAGAATAAAATACCGCAACATGCTTTGCGTCAACTCAAAATTCGCAATAACACCATCTCGCATAGGACGGGATGCTATAATACTTTCAGGCGTTTTGCCTAACATCTCTTTTGCTTTACGACCCGCTGCAAGCACCTCAGTTGTTCCAACTCTCACCGCAACCACCGACGGCTCATTCAGCACAATACCTCGATTAGGCACATACACAACGGTATTAGCCGTACCTAAATCGATAGCAACATCACTCGAAAATAGACTTGCCAAGCTTCTCGCTGGCAAAAACCTTTTTACAAACTGTTTCATGGGCACCCTCATTTATTTACTAGACACCACTAAAAATACGACTCAACCGCCAACGACACACCAAACGTCCTCATACTCCGCTCAGCAGCAAACCAAGAAACTGGAATGTCTACCGTTAAAGAAATAACAGGCATTAAGGCATGATGTCGACGCCCCTTACTCAAGTCATAGAAGACACCGCAGCTTACTCGCTCCGACCCCCAACCAGACCCGTTGCACACCTCACCCAATTGTGCACTCACTTTTTTATCTTGACGGCAATCACTCCATGAATCGCACCAATGCTTAACCAGGGTATACCCAAGTCGTGCACCTAATCCAGCACGTAATCCTTCAAACATAAGATAGGGTGACAAAACCATTGTCCATCCTGGATTAACGCGCACCGGTCCCACTAAAGCACCATACCGTTGCGGCTCTTTATCAACCGGCATACGATCAATTGCCGTTTTTGGAAAATACTTTTCTACTCTCACCAGAAAATCAAACCAAAGATTCTGTTTTAAAATCGCATCAAAATTTGCTTCTGCAAACATTCCCCAACGCCCTTCTCCCCCACAAGGGATACTGGCAGGGTTATCGATATCTCGCCGATATGATGTTGGAACAACCACTCCAAGCGCAAGACCTGCATCAATACAACGGCACTTGTAAGAATAGTCTTCTATAGAGAAAAACTTTGCATAAATCTCTGTATCACTCGGACTAAAACCACTCCAACACGCACTTGGCTCACCCAACTTCTGATGAATCTGCTCCTGCAATATCTGCAATTCACGCTCATCACCAGGTCCTTGAATAATACCCTCAAAACGCTCTACATCACGCACTAATTCAAGCGCTGTGTCAAGCTGTATAAAGGCAGTTCGCGCACCAAAACCGCAATGCGTGAGATACGGAACAAAAAGATCAAGCGCCAATCCTTTCCCCTGGAGACATCCTTCTCGATGATACGGTCCCTCAGATATGACTGCACGCCAATCACTACGCATAAGCGGAGCAGAAGTTCTGCCAGAAAGCACCAAAGCATCGTCAAGATAGCGAATTCCATAATTCGGCCGTTCATACTCAAACATTCCACGCTCTTCTCCCAAAGCGTCATACGCCTGATCAGCAGTCAAAATAAAAGGCTGTAGAGACCAGATAAACGAAGGGCAGGCCGAAGAACGATCAATAATCGAAGGTTTTCGATCTAGAAATGGCACTAAATAACGATTCTCAACCAGACCTTGTAGCGTGGTGGAGAAAAATAAAACTAATAAAACAACGGGCACCGAAGAGCATAGCCGATAACTGCGGCAAGGGCGTCTGCATGTAAACATTTTTTGCATAAGCATTCGTTCTCAATAACAAGAATGATCGTAACATCGTTATATGTATTTAGAATAAAGACTTTCCTATTTTTTAAAAGCAAAACAACTCCACTTGCCACAAAAGCCTTTCTGATGTATGCTCTATACAAGCCCCTTTATCGGGTTATTTCCTAGGAGATTTTATGGTACGTTCCGAGCTTCAGGCGGTTGTTCTTGCCGCTGGTTCTTCTTCGCGGTTTAAAACAACAAAGAGCAAACTTTGTTTTCCTATCTGTGGGCAAGAGCTCGTCGCTTATCCAATAAAAACGCTTGCCTCGATGCAAATTCCAACTATTTGTGTTGTTGGCCACCAAAAAGAAGCTGTCCAAGCGGCTTTATCTCACCACAAAATTTCGCAACTCTCTTTTGTTGAGCAACCTGAACCATTAGGAACGGGACATGCGCTTGCCTGTGCACGCAATGTACTTTTTGCAGACACCATTCTTGTCATGAACGGTGATGTGCCCTTGGTCACAGAAGACATTATTGAATCCCTTGTCGAAGCACATCTAGACGCCGGAGCTGCAATTAGTTTTGTTACTTCTTATAGCAATGACCCTGCTGCTGATGGTTACGGTAGAATCGTCGAACAAGATGGAAAAATTAAGATCGTCGAAGCAAAAAACTACAACGGCAATAGAAACAAAGACCAACAAATTAATGCTGGCATCTATCTTTTTCAGCGATCTTTCTTAGAAAAAGCGCTCCCGCTACTTCAACCCGATCAAAAAACTGGTGAGTTTTACATTACCAGTTTAATACAATATGCAAGCGAATGTGGGATGCCCATTGCCATGTCGCTCGCCCCTTTTGATAGTATTCGCGGAATTAACACGCTTAAAGAACTCTGGATTGCAGAACATATTAAACGCTCAGAACTTATTTCCCATTGGATGAATGAGGGCGTCCGTTTTATTGCTGCTCAGAACGTATACCTTGACATCAATGTCACTATTGGAAGCGATACGGTTATCTCTCCTGGCTGCATTCTTGTTCAAGGAACGGTTATTGGATCTGGGTGTATCTTGGGCGCTTATTCTCACATTAGTAATTCAGTGCTTCACAATAACGTCACAATACTTCCTCATTCAATTATCAACGACACTATTATTCATGCACATTCTCATGTTGGTCCTTTTGCCCAAATCCGCGCAAGCGTCATTGGGGAAAATGCAATTGTTGGCAACTTCGTTGAAATGAATCGAAGCAGAATTGGTGCATCAAGCAAAGCAAAACATCTTACCTACCTTGGTGACGCACAGATTGGCAGCCACGTCAATATAGGCGCTGGAACAATTACTTGCAATTATGATGGTATCAAAAAACATACAACGACGATCAAAGATCGCGCTTTCATAGGGAGCAATAATGCACTCGTCGCTCCTCTCACTATTGGCGAAGGCGCCATGACTGGAGCTGGATCTGTTATTACTGATACTGTTCCAGACGATGCGCTCGCGCTTGCTCGGACTCGACAAGTAAACAAAGAACATTTTGTCAGCGAACTTAAAGCACGTATTGCAACACCACTTGCCTCCACAGAAAAACTAACGATGAAAAATCCAGATCCGAGCGCATGATTCGATTTGTTCATACGGCTGATTTTCACTTTGGCGTTGAAAACTACGGCAAAATTGATCCGGAGACGGGAATACACACCCGTCTCCTTGATTTTCATAAAGCACTTTCATCCTGCGTAGACCGCGCTGTTCAAGAAAAGGTAGATTTTTTCCTTTTTTGCGGCGACGCCTATAAAACAGCACATCCCACTCCCACACAACAAAGACTTTTATTCGACTGCTTTCTCAAACTTTTTAACGCACGAATCCCTCTTGTTATGGTAGTAGGAAACCATGACAACCCAAACAGTTTTGGGAAGGCTCATGCGCTCGACCTTTTTGGGCAGCTTCCCCTCTCAGGCTTTCATGTTATTGCAAAACCAACTCGTCTCGTCCTCGAGACAAAAAGTGGTCCTGTGCAAATTGTCGGCATTCCTTGGCCAACACGATCATATATCGCGCTCAATAAAACACAGACCATTACTCCGCAAGAGCTCTCTCTTCAGATGAGCACACGTGTTGCCGAGCTTATTCGGCTCTTGGCAGATCAATGCGACCCCTCAATTCCTGCTGTTCTTGCTGGACATCTTACCGTCAGCTCAGGCCTTTTTTCAGGCTCTGAAAAGCGAGCAATTTGTGGGCAGGACCCCTGTTTGCTCCCTTCGCAATTAGCGCTTTCACCTTTTTCTTATGTTGCACTCGGGCACCTCCACCGATATCAACAGGTCAATACCGATCCTTTGCAGCCCATTGTCTATCCTGGCTCAATCGAGCGCATCGACTTTGGAGAACGGAAAGAAGAAAAGGGATTTTGTCTTGTTTCAATTGACGAGAATGACGAGAAAAAAAATGCTACGTATACCTTTATCAAGGTTCCGCTCCGCACGTTTATTCAGGTTGAGGTAACACTTTCTGGCCAAGAATACCAGACTGAAGAACTGCTTGCAGAACTAAAAAAAGAGATACTCCCTGATGCTATTATAAAAATCATCTACCATCTCCCGGCCGGAGTAAAAGACCGTGTTGATACACGCCTTATTCAACAAGCATGCGCATCTGCTCATCATATTGTTGGGATTTTTCCGATACAACCACCGCCGCTTCGTCAAACACGCTCTGTTCTTTCCGTTGATATGACGGTCGAAACAGCACTCAAAACATATCTTGCTGCACAAAAACAGCCAAGCGACCGTATTGATCGCCTGGCCTATCTTTTACAACAGCTTGAGCGGGAAAAACTTGAAGAGCTTACGCCTCTTCTTGAAAATAAACCCGAGTGTCAGCCACTCGTATAAACCCTTCTCCCTCGATACAACCGCTCATACTGAGTGTTTTCCGCAGGAAAATGTATCGAAGTATCGGGATGAGCGGGGGGGCTCGTAGGCCTCATCAGGGCGAGCGGCTTACAAATTTACGCCTTCTCCTCAGATTCCACCCCAAGAACCGCAATCTTGTCTTCAGGACGGTTAAAGCGAAGCGAAGCTTTTTCAAGCAACGAACGTTCATATTCTTTAAACAACGTCTCAAAGCGTTGCCGAGCAATCACTTCTGAGACCTCATCAAATCGCTCATCAAGAGAGACATGACGGCGTTCTTTTTTGCTTACCATTCGGGTTATTTCAACACCCTCATCAACATTATCACGAAAAACAACGGTTCCTTCTTGAGCATCAGCAATAAAACGTTTGTCCTCAGCAAGATCGTGCTCCTGAATTTCAAATGGCTCTTCCCATGCAAAGCTGGCAAGGTCTTTTTGTGAGAAATCTTTTTTCTCAAGATGAGTACGCTCTTCTTCTGTCTGAGCAGGCAAACAGACCTGTTGCAATACGTACACAGCCTCCTCAAAAAGCGGATGCTCTTTTTCGTACTCTTCAACATCAGACCGTTGCACTATTAAACGCTTATTAGTACGAACCCGTACATCCAAAATCTGCTCAATCATCTGCCGATAACGAAGCTGTTCAAGCCCCTCTTCATAACTGTAACCAAGCTCGCGGAAAACTTCGAGCATAGCATCACGAGAAATTCCATTCATCTTTTGAAGTTCACCCAAAAAACGCTCAGCATCATCACTGGTAACCGCGATATGAAGCGAGTCGGCGTCAAGAACCATAAGGCGCTGTAAGACGATATCGCGTAAACTACGAGGACGTCCTTCAAGTGAAGGCCGAATATCTGATGACAAAATTAACTCAGAACCACCTTGATGATAGGCAATCACCCGAATTTCATCAACAATCGTCCGTTCTGCCGACGACGCTGCCATTAAACTGCAGACAGTCACCAAACTAATAAGACCAAGAAATATATTGCGCCGCTCGCCCTGAGCCTGTCGAAGGGTTTGTCCGAGCGAAAAATGCACCAATCCATCTTTTAACATTCGCGTCAAAAGTATTATTTTTTTAATCACAAACCACCCCTTTACAAAAAGGGATCGGCAAAGCTTTCACTTTACCGATCCCTAAAAAACACTAGTTCATTATTTATGCAGCTGGAGCTACCTCTGGGGCCACTTCTTCAGCTTCACCAGCTTCGCCGGCGGCGGCTGCTGCTGGAGCATTTTTAACGAGTGAGTTAAGGAACTCATTGTTAACGGTTACTTTGTATTGATCATGAAGTTTTTTAAGTTCTTCTTGATACTTTGCAGGGAAGCGTGATGACGCAACAACCTTCTTCACATCTTCTTTCACTGATGCGTAAGGAGCAAATTGAGCACCTTGTTTACGCACGCCTTGTACAACATAGAAAGACTTCTTGTCCATTCCTTGTACAAAGTCGATTGAAGGAAGTGACTTCATTGAGAAGACCTTTTGCAAGATCGCTACATCAGTCGTCATTGATTGACCAGAAAGAACACCCAATGGCATTACTTCTTTTTTAGCAGCTGCAGCGGCTTGCTGGAGCGATGATTGACGTGCTTTTGCAACTAAATCTCTTGCAGCAGCTTCGCTCTCAACGCGCACAGCAAAAGTTTCGATACCTTCTGGTGACGTCATAAATGGTGCACGTTTAAATGACTGATCAGTCATTACGTTCTTAGTGTAGAAATCTTCTGCATCTTTATCATCAACAACGATGCTGTCGAAGATATGCTTTTGGAATTCACGAACGGCCATATCACGTTCAATTAATACTTGGGTACGTTGCATTTCTTTCTTGTATTCTGCACTCTTGTCCCAACCCTTTGCGCGCACCTCTTCAAGCATTATTGATGCATCGCCTAAGTTCTTTGCAATTTCTCCATAAATCGCAAGAAGATTTTCTTTTGGCATCATAGGCCATACTTGCTCAAGCATTGGCTGTTGTTGTTTGATTGCATTGACTGCATCATCAAGTTCTTTTGCACTGACTACTGCTTTTCCATTGATGCTGACTACTGCTGCGCCACCATCTTCTGCTCCACTTTTACCACCCTTAAACCAAGAACAACTTGAAAATAAGAGAATTGCTGAAACGAGGAGAGTAAAACTAAATACTTTTGTATTCATACGTCCTTCCTTAGACCTTCTGTAAGTATAAAAACACTAAACACTGCTCGCGTATCTTAGCACATAATGCAATCATTGCAAAGACGTTCATACGACCCATGTTGTAGCTAGGAGAGATTTGAAAATGGTTTTAACACGGAAAGCTGCCACTGAGATACTAAAAAATTTATGTATTGGGCATGCGATCAAACCAGACCTGACCCGCTTAACCATACAATCCGCGCATGTTGACTATAATTTTTCCATAGGTTACCCAACCAAAACCAGGCTCTCTTTACCCTTAAAAGCTATTCCAAACTTTAAAATAGTTGTTAAGCCCAGAGTAGTAAGCTCCGTCGCATACAATCTATCATTAAGCTGTTTGAGCGCTTTTTGAGCTGCGATTTCAAGCGTTTCTTTCTCATCCAGATCCACAGCCTTAAATTCTATCACCGTCCCAGGTTTTGATCGATCATTTGGAATGATCATGACATCATAGCGACCATACCCACTTTCGCGATTTGATCGGACTTGGTGCGTCTGCATAAGACTTGAAAGCATGCCAAGAACAAGGGCATGATAAAAATTCTCTGGCGCATCACCCTGCATATCAAAATAGCTTAAACTTTCGCGCGCAAACTGTTCAAAGGTTTTTTTAAATTTTATAGAGTCACCCGTAACCAAACTGTCTAGCATTCGGTTATAACTACCCATTCCGGAGCCTTCGGCGAACCAGTTTTTAAACGATATTTTATAGGTTGTGCCAACTTCAATATTGGGGATTAAAAGCTCTGCATAATTAGTATCCACTACCAATCGATAGTTCTCAAAGGTCAGATAGCCCGAAAAAATCAGAAAGTTCCAGAGGACTTCATCGTTCTTTTCAATATCAGTCATGATAATGTTTTCTTGAATCGGCTTGGTTACCCTACCCCCCTTTATGAGCACTTCGAGATCTTCTTTCATTTCAGGTGTGCACCGTTTGAGTAGATCTTTAATAAGGGCGTTGTCGCTCGTATTAACCCAATAAGTCTGGTACTCTCCCCGATTTTTAACTAAATTAATAATCGACCAGGGATTATAAACTTTATGTTTCCCACTTTGGTATCCATCATACCAGCGTCGCACGTCATCAAGATTATTGTCGAGCCCAAAAAAATCGAGCATCGCTATTACTTCAGACTCCAAAAAACCAAACTTGTCTGAATAATCTTGCTGTAAAAAAGTTCGTACTTCAAGATGGTTAATACCACTAAAAATACTCTCTTTTGCCACACGTAAAATACCGGTCATAACACTAAGATTAAGAGCACTATTCCCCTTTAATCCAGCCCCCAAAAAGCCCCGCATAAAGCCTATAACTTCTTGGTAATAACCTTTGAGGTAAGCCGCATGAATAGGCGCATCGTATTCGTCGATAAAAATCATGACTTTGGCTTTATAAGCACGCTCCAGATACATCGACAAGTCGAGCAGAGCACTCATAAAATCGGCCAAATCTCCGGTTCCCTGCCGCACCCGCTCAAACCTGTCTTTTTCAGTATCCGAGAGAAAATCTCGAACGTATATGTGCCGCTCAAACTCTTTAATAATCTGCATGCGTAATAAACGGTAGCAATCAGACCACTCTTCCGTTTTTACATCTTTAAATGTAAGCCAGATAACCGGATATTTCCCCTGATGCTCCATGCAGTCGGCAAACTGCTCAATATTAAGGCCATTAAATAATTGACGTCGGAGTTTAGTTGGATCAGTTTTTTCAAAAAAACATTGGAGCATCGACATATTAAGAGTTTTACCAAACCGGCGGGGACGAGGCAAGAGCGTCACTTTTGCTTTTGAATCAAGAATTTCTTTGATAAGCAAGCTCTTATCTACAAAATAATAGTTCTCGTTAATCAGTTCACTAAAATCGTCAATGCCTACCGAAATATATTTTTTCTTTGCCTCTGCCATCTCACGCTCCTCTACTTTTATCCGACACCTTTTTATTTAGTTTACCAAATTTAACTGCAAATCCCATGAGGTTGTAGTGTTGTCGAGGAACTTTTCACCTTGCGTTGACAAGCGTTCATACGACCCGCGCTGCAACAAGAGCTGAAATTGTTTTTGGGTTAGCTACTGCAATCGCTTTTGCCACAGCGCATAATGTTGCGCCCGTTGTAAAAACATCATCAATAAGCACTACATGCTTTCCTCTATACTGCTCTGCAAAACCTTTTTTGAGTACCGACATTGCCATTACATTCTCTATTCGCTCTTCAGCAGATAACGTTGCCTGAAACCGTGTTGCACGGACACGCCGAACACCATCAGAAACAGTAATTCCACGAACCTGAGCGATACGCTCCGCCATAACCTTTGCCTGATTATACCCACGCGCGGCATATCGCTGCCAATGTAATGGTACCGGTACCAAACAATCAAACTGCTCCCACGGGCAATAGCATCCACGGGCAACTAATTCGCCCAGCTGCCGACTTGCAATCCGTTGCCGCGAATGTTTTGCCAAGACCAACGACCGAACTACTTTATCGTATGACGTTAAAGCGTAGACACGCATAGCATAGTTACTCGTTACCGATACTTCGAGCGATACGACCGGCTCTAAAAAGCGCTCACAAGAGGTGCACAGCGGTATTCGCTCTTCCAAAAAACGATGGCATGAGACACAATACGGCGGCGCTAAAAGATCGCAGACGCCGTTATAAACAAAATCAACCGGCCCACGTATTTTATTGAAGAAGGCATGAGGCATAGAGTACACTTTTCAACGCAAAAGAGGCAATATCAAAACCATCACCATATGCGCCATAGCCCCTGCCGCAAGATCATCCCCCATCACCCCAAAGGCGCCAGGAAAATTTTCGAGCGCTTCAATACCAAGCGGCTTAAGCCCGTCAAAAAAACGGAATAAAAGAAACGCCAGCAAGAGATTAATCGGTGTAAACGGCAAACCATAGAGCGCTACCGCAAGCCCAACAACCTCATCTAAAACAATTTCTTGCGGATCATGCCCAACCAAAACAGTAAGCGCATAATCAATAATAAAAAATGCCGCAATCGCTAAAAGAAGAAATAAAATCATTTCGGATAGCCCAAATGCATATCCATAACGACGCATTCCTATCAGCAGCGGAATTGCGCAGAGCGTTCCGCACGTCCCTGGATAAGGCAAATAACCAACTGGTCCAAGCGATGCGATCAGTGCACAAACACGTGCACCCAAAATTTTTATATTCATGGCCGCCAATACTCCCGAATCATAATCCAGAAGACACCAAGAACAATCACCACATCAGCAATGTTCAACAAAGGCCACTGATACCCATAGGCACTAATACCGATAAAATCAACAACTCCCGCATACAAGAGGCGGCTCAAAAGATTTGCACAAGCTCCACCCAGCACAATAACTTCAGCACCTATAAATTCATGCCGTTTTAAGCGCCCAAGCGTATACCCTGCAAATGCAAGTACAAAAATAAGAACAAGCGTCGACACGCTCCAAAAAATAAGGTCCGAATGTGAATGGAACAGACTCCACGAAACACCACGATTAATCGATACAGTTGTAGGTGCATACCAGAGCGCTAACTGCTTGGTAATCAAATCTATACCCAAAATCGAACTAAAAAGAATACTATATCCGATCATCGTATTTCTACTCCCATAGGCTTAACTGCTGCATAAACGGCATTCTGAACCTCATCAATTTCTTCTTTTGAAAGTGTCTTCGTATCATCTTGTACCACATACCGCAAAGCAACTGAGCGACGGTCAGGCCACTCATCTTTTTCAAACACATCAAGCAAGAATACATCCTTAATGCGTGAGTCTGAAAGCGCAATCGCTTCTTCAAGTTCAGAAACCGCAATACGCCGATGGCAGAACATACTGATATCAAGCGAGACCGCCTGGTAGCGACCCGGTATCACAAATTCTTTCTGCTCAAAAATGGATAAGACCATGCCAAGATCAAATTCAAAGGCGAAAGCCTCACCTTCAGCAGCTACAGTCAAAAGATGCTGTGCAACCATGCCCGCATAACCAAGACGTTCTTTACCAATCCAAAGCTCCGCTACCCGGTACTGTTCAGCCCAGAAAGGCGCTCCATCAATCGGCTTTCTCCATTCAACCAGATGCCCCAATGCTATAAAGAGTTTTTCAAGCAGCGCTTTTGCTTCATAAAAAGAGATCCCTGCACGCTCATAAAATATTCCTGAACAGACCTGTTGCTCTTTGATCTCAGATTCAGTCGGCATCGACCAGACTCGATTAAGTTCAAAAAAGCGCAACCGCTTTTCTGAAACCGCATTGGTTGCTATCGCCTGGAGAATACCAGGGATCAGCGATGTGACCATTTTTCCCCAGTGCTCAGACACAGGATTTAACAGTGCTGGTGCACCAACTGGTTGATAATTAAGTTGTTTAAGCCACCGCTCATCAAATAATGGATAGGTCTGCACTTCTCGCATAGAGAGCGCTGTAGCACAAAGCTGCTTTACAAGTCGTTTGCGATGAACTACTGACATATCATAGGGCCGCATAACCCGCACAGGCATAACTAATGGAATTGCATCATACCCAAAAAAGCGGGCCACCTCTTCAATAATATCTTCAGGAATTCGAATATCTTTGGTTCCCCGGAATGTTGGAACGGTAACGGAATAACTTAACCCCTGGCCACTCTCAATAACCTGAACCCCAAAATCTAATTTGCTCAAAATAGAACAGACCTGGCTTTCAGTAATCGTTGCGCCAAGACGCTCAACCAAAAGACGATGTGGGAGCAAAATTTCATGTTCAACAGAAAGTGGCCCTACAGAACAGATCGCTTCATCAACCGTGCACGAAACACCCGAAGCCTCTAAAAGCCACAAATAGCGTGAAAGCGCAACCGTGTTCTGGTTTGGATCAAGACTTTTTTCAAAACGAGCCGAACTTTCAGTCCGCTTTTTAAGCCGTGCCGCCGTCCGTCGAATAGCCGCAGCATCAAAAAGCGCTGCTTCAAGAATAATTGCTTTAGTATCTTGTTGAAAAGCGCTCTGAGAGCCTCCCATCACTCCAGCAACAGAGAGAGGTTTGCGCTCATCGGCCACAACACAATCTGCAGATGAAAGCTCAACGGTATCACCATCAAGGAGTGCTAGTTTTTCACCATTGCGCGCCTGACGTACGACAAGACTTCCCTCAACTTTATCTGCATCAAAAACATGCATTGGATGACCAATATCGAGCATTACATAGTTGGTAAAATCTACCAAAGTATTCATTGCCTTTGCATCAACACGCGCAAGACGGTGTGCATAAAAAAGCCGTGATGGTTCACAGGTAACCTTAGTTACTTTGATTCCGGCAAAGCGAGAACAGGCTGAATCTGGAGAAAGATCGATATAGGGTGCTTTTTTTTCGTAGTGGCGAATAGGCTTTTGCACACAAATCTGTTCTTCGGGAAGAAGTTTAAGGCCTACGAGCGCTGCAACTTCACGCGCAAAGCCACGATGTCCCCATAAATCGGGACGATTGGTGAGAGACTTGTTATCAATTTCGATAATCCAGTCATCCTGCTCAAGTCCATCGCGCCACGCGCCTTCAAGTTGTGTTGGTGAGATAAGAAGCGCCGGGACTAATCCATCCCGTCCAGCGCTAAGGTCAGCTAGTGTTGCCCAACGGACAGTGTTTTCCGTCATTACCACCAAGAAAAAAGCGTTTAAAGCCGCATCTAAACGCGCGGGTAGTTTAAACTGTTTTTTACGTTCTGCAATTTTGATCTGAACCTCATGTTCATTGCGTGCGATAACTTCAGCAATAAAAAACTGATTCCACGCCCATGATACGGGTTCTGCTCCGTCGATTTCTGCGGTTGTTGCGCTTAAACGAGCCATAAGGTCGCGCATGTCATACGCGTGCCAGTCTGCACCTAAATGATCAAATAACCATGCTACCGAAATTTTCATACAATCTGCCTCTAGGAGAAACAAGCCCCATGCGTTTTTATTTTTAAGGATAAGAGAAAAGCGAGAATGAGGCAAATGGCAGTGGCCGAACGGGGAATTTTTACCCAAACCTTTATTGAATAAAAACAGGCTTGCTCCGCTCATGGTGAGTGTTTGCGAAGCAAATGTATCGAATCCATACGAGCGGTAGATTAACAGCCGAATCTTCAGATAAATAAATTATTTTTCTTTTGGTTTAATACGGTCCACAACACAACGCATTACTGCTAGATATGGAGGGATAGATTCCCTAATCTTCTCAGCAATAATAAATCGATACCCATGGGAAGTGCTGTTTCGATCGTCAACCATATTTAAGCACGTTTCAAGTTCTTCAGCTGAAATAAGTTGTCGCTGAAAGCATTCTCTAAGCGTTAATCGTGGTGAAGCAAGCACATATTCGTATTCGAAATAATATTCTAAATAAAATTTAAGATACTTCCAAAACTCATCAACGCAATACTCAAAACGTTGAATCTCTGAGTCACGCAATCCCTGTAAAATATCCTGATCTAACTGCAACTTTGTTAACTCTAAGGCCTTCTCAAGCGTATTGAGAGCCTGCAATAACGAGCCATACCGTAAAACTAGTCGCTCCATAAGACCCTATCACGCTCAATATATTGTTTAAGCTCTGGCGTTGCAGAAAAACAATCGACTAAATCAATTTTATAAGGAATATTTAGGTGCTCAAGCGTAATCTGCGCTCGTCCCATTTCTCTAAAAGAAAGCTCATGCCCTGCATCAAGTGCAAGATCAATATCTGAAGTTTCTTTTGCTTTCCCCGTGGCTCGTGAACCAAAAAGATAAATTTTTGCATCTGGAAAGTGGTATTTTAGAGCCCGAAGAATGTCCCTTTTATATCGGTCCAATATCATATAATATCTCAATCACAAACCAATCATTCTCAAACACTTCTCCACTGTACCATATTTTTGTTCACTGCAAAATGGCAGTGGCCGAACAGGGAGTTTTTACCCATCCGGCCACTACTTAGCTCTTGTTTACAATACTAGGCTTTTACGGCATCCAGTGCTTTTGCAAAGTCAGGAAAAAGATTTTTATTAATTAAAGGTGCCGGTTTTTTTGGCAAAGCTGGTTTAATTTTTATTGGTTTTTCTTCGATTGGTTTTTTCGACTCTTCTTTCACTATAATTTCAAGCTTTTCTGTTTTACTTTTATCCTTAAGATATTCAACTGAATCCCTAAATAATTTCTTAAAATCCTCAGATGCTAAGAAGATCTTGACAGTATTTTCTGTCGCTTTTGCTTCTTTTAACGCAGTTTCTATCTTATTCGTAAATATTGTTTTAAAAGCCGCTTCATTTGACAAATCAGGACTAGATTTCAACAGCTCATCAAGCGCTTTATTAAGTGCTGAAGACAATGTATTCTGAGTATTTTTTTCGACAGCCTTAATACCGGTAGGCGAATTTACATTGTATGTAGAATAAAAAGTGAAAAATGCAACCGGCTTCTGCTTCCCTTTCGTTTTTCCCGTCTGTAACTCTACTTTTTTAGGTGCAACTCCCTTGAAAAGTAGAGTTTTATCTATTTTGTATCGACTTGCATAAGCATTTATAAATTTGACAAGAGTAACTCTCTGCTTCTCTTGACTTTGACTCTGTATATTAAGAGCCTCGTACAGCTGAGCAAGTATTACAGGTTGCCTGAAAGCTTGCGCTTCTACATATTCATTTAATCGAGCACGAAGCACCTGTTGCTGCGCACCAAAATCTGGCTCTTCTATACCATCAATCGAAATCAAATCAGCTTTTTTTGCAATTACAATAGGTGTTATAGCACCTGTTTTCTTGATTTCTTGTTCATATTCTTGACGTGCTTCTTCTGATGGAGGTGGTGGAACATCCACTTCTTCTGAGGCAAAACAGACCTTATAAACCCCACTCAGCACAAGCAGGCTGCATAAAATTAAACCAAGTCGCTTCATTACAACGCTCCTTTTTCTCTTTAAAAACATCAGACTTTTTCCATCAGCCGTATCCTACCAAGTTCATCGCATAAAAATCAAGAGGCCATGCACGGTCTGGTCTTTGAAGTATCACTCAAAGAAAGGTATACTGGAGTTGTAGAAGTTAAGCCGTATTTTATTCGCTCGCACGACTATCCTCTCGCAAAGACCCTTCTCCCTCCCTTCGATACTTTTTCATCTTCGATGAAAACACTCGGGATGAGCGGGTTGTGTACCGCTTTACCCATTCGACGAGCTCAGGGCGAGCGGAGAGAGTACATGAAGCCTCTGTGTAAATAAAAAGATACGGGCAGAAACACTCATAACAAATTGGTGTAAAAAACATGACCCATACCTCTTTCACAATGCAAGAGCATATCTCACTCGCTGATAAAAACTGGTTCAATACCGGTGGCTCAGCGCGCTATTTTTGTGAACCAGAAACACCAGAAGAATTTGCCTTAGCGCTTGCATTTGCCCAAGAAAATAAACTTTCGCTTCATCTACTCGGCCTCGGTGCAAACCTCCTCGTCAGCGATGCAGGCTGTAACGGGCTGGTCATACGGCCCCACAACAAAACTATTGCGATTACCCAACAAGGCGCAGAAGAAGCAACCGTCACCGCCGGCGCAGGCGCCGTTATGGACGATCTCATTACCTTCTGCCTTGACCACAAACTCTGCGGACTTGAAGAACTAAGCGGCATTCCCGGAACCGTTGGCGGCTCAGTTTTTATCAATATTCATTATTTCCAGTTTTTTTTAAGTGATTTTTTGGTCTCTGCGCGCGTCATTGATACCAAAACGGGTGAACTAATCCCCGTCACCAAAGAATGGTTCAATTTTGGCTACGACTACTCAACCCTCCACAAGCGGGAGCATCTGCTTTTTGATGCCACATTCAAACTCCGCCCAGCTTCTGAAATCGAAGCTGCTTACGCCAAAGGCCGTAATGTCGAAATCATTCGCCATCGGCGCCAACGCTACCCCTACCAAGGGACGTGTGGCAGCTTCTTCCGCAATTTCCACGAAAACGAAGTAACAATCACGAGCAATGGCCGCAAAATGATTTTTATCGCCTACTACCTCGATAAACTCGGCATAAAAGGGGAACTTGCTGTCGGCGGAGCGATTGTTTCGCATCAACATGCAAATATGATCGTCAATCGAGGTACGGCAACCTCGCAGGATATTGTCACACTCGGCAGAACGATGCAAGAACTGGTACTTAAAAACTTTGGGATTCTCCCGCAACCTGAGTGTCAGTTACTCGGTTTTGAAAGTTACCCATTTTTGCAAAAGTAGATTTAGCCATTTTATCGCTCGCCCTGAAGACAGCCCCGCTCATCCCGAGTGTTTCCCCGAAGGGGAAATGTATCGAGGGAGAAGCATGTCCTGAGCCTGTCGAATGGGGGTCTGTACGAGCGAAATAATTTAAAATTTTACTCGTTTTTCTGGTAGATCGTATCAAGCATCGCAGGAACATCACTCCAAGCAAACACACGATATTGTTGCCGCACTAGATTTTCTGTCCCACCATAAACAACATATGCAGCAAGATCCGTCTGCTTGGTGATATCATTCCAATCCCGCAAGCCCTTGAAGAAGTCTTTGGTAATTGTCATCCCAGACTTAATCTCGATAGGAATAACGCTTTCGAACTTCAGCTCAATAATGCCATCAATCTCATGCCCCTGCACATCGCGCCAAAAGTAGATATTCGGCAATTCGCTTCGATTGTAGTTGTACTTAAAAAATTCACTCATCACAAACGACTCAAAAAGCGCCCCTTTGAGGGGGTGCATCTGCAACTCTTCTTCAGTACGAATACCCAAGAGCGAACAGACGAGAGCCGTATCATAAAAATAGATTTTCGGGCTCTTAATAACCCGCTTATTAAAATTTACGTAATAGGGCTGCAGAAGCTTAATAATATAACTTGCTTCCAAAATAGAAATCCACGCCTTTGCCGTATTGGGGCTAATATCGGCATCGCGCGCTAACGAAGCATAATTAAGAATATTACCAACACGCGCTGCACATAACTTTAAAAAACGCTGAAATGCAACAATATCGGCAACACGCAACACCTGCCGCACATCCTTTTCGATATACGTGCTGATATAGTTTGCGCACCAAACAGGTACCGAAATATCCTGCGCATAGAGTCGCGGGTAAGCACCTTTAATAAGAAGCGCTTCAAGCGTTTTTGGCAATATTCCTGCCTGTTTAAATTCATTGAGCGAAAGTGGAAGAAGAGTCAACAATGCAATGCGGCCCGCAAGTGTTTGAGTTACCTTCTCATACATCAAAAAATGCTGTGATCCGGTTATAACAAAATACCCAGGCCGATATTCTTTATCAACAATGCCCTGCATGTACGAAAGTAATTCAGGCACCTCTTGAATTTCATCAATAATCACACCCTTATACTGCGAATATGCATTCAAAAAACCGCGTGGATCCGACTGAGCAATAGCGCGCCGATCAAGATCTTCTAACGAAACATAGACATACTCAGGGAAAGTCATTTTTGCTAACGTTGTTTTCCCCGACTGGCGTGGCCCCATGATGGCAACAACTGGAAACTGTTTCGCCAGATCTTGCAAAAATGGCATTAAATCACGTTTTATTATCATCCTATCCCCTTTTTTCTAAAAAACCCGTATAATCCGCAATCCCATTGCACATTATACAACATATCGAGATTTATTTGAATAGAAGGGCTTTTTTTCTCCTAACTCTCCCACCGATGTGACCATTGACCACCAATCCCAACGAGTCCAAGCTCATCACGATTAACAAAAACAAGGCTTTCGGGCGAAAGATGGTAATCAATTTCAGCGGCAGTAGCCGTTGCACATTCACTATTTTTTTCAATTGCCGCCGACCATTGGTCACCATACTCAGCCACCAATCCAACACGCCCGCCTGGAGCAGATCCCGCAGAAGCGTTCTTTGGCAAACTACTCCCCACGTAGGGAATGAGCGTCAATCCAGCAACAGAAGCTTCTTGAGGAACATCACAAGACAGTGGATCAGGCAAAACATCGGCAAAAAAGAGTTCATGAATAAGTTTTTTAAACGAAGCTGAATAAGCAAGCGCCGGTGTCCCATCAACCGTTCCACCGGTTAACAACATTGCGCAACAGCGCTCATCAAGCAGAGGATCTGATGTCAGAGAAATAGAGGGGTAATCAAGGGGGCCCTGCGCATTGAGAAAAACGGTGTGTCGTTTTATCTCACTTGCTGCAACAAAACGGAGATCGGGAATCGGCCGATGTGGTAAATCAAAGAGAATATCTCCCTGTTTTACCAACAGAGGACGATAGGGGAAATGAACTACTCCATCAACCAATGACAAAGATCCTTTTATTACAGGAAACCCAAGTGTTCCCTGTAAATGCAGACGCCCTTTTAAAGCACCAGAAAGCAGTGGAACATCTACCTCAAGCGGCTGTTCTGTTGCAACCTGAAGATCAAATTCTGCTGAAGAGAGCAGAGACCGCACCGTCGCCCCAAGCGTTTTTTTCGCCGACTGCTGTAATGCGACATCAGCTCCATAGAATAAGCGACCGAGTAACCGCTCAATGAAGAGCGCCGAAAAAATATTGCCTTCAAGACGACCCTGATCACACGCAATAAGTCCAGTAAGTCGAACTGATCCATTGGGTAGAATTACTAAAGCGCCCGCCCCTACAGCCCGCAAAGAAAGTGCCGAATCAGAACCAAATGGTAAAATTTTCACCTTCCAGGGGAGGCATGCATAAAACGTACGGCCCCGGCCATCTTTTTTTTGACGCCACTCAACTGATCCCTGTTTTACCGAGCAGCTTCCTCGCGTTGTTTCAACCCATGCATGAGCAATCTGAACCCTTTTTTTTCTCACATCGATCCGTGCTCGTAAGCCTCCTCCATTGATAACAGCATACGTTCCAGGCAGAGGAATTTGACCTTTTTCAAGCTTGATACAAGCCGAAATTCCCCGAACTCCAATCCCCAGGCGTCCCGCAAGCGAACCTTGCCAAAACAGAGCACCTGGAATATGTAAAAATTCTCCAAGGGCCGCACATGACGTACGCCACATACCGCCATCACGTGTTCCATAAAGAGTTACCGGTAGCGACTGATGCTTCTTAGGTGCTGCTTTCTGTCTATTTTCAAGAACAGCAGAAATCTTCCACGTGTTTGCTTCCTCAGCCCCTGTCCGTAAACCAAATGTCCAGGAACTTTCCGCAGCAATATCACGTAAACAATAGGCATCACTCAAAGCATATATCTTTTTTACCGCAATATGAGTGCTCAGTTTTTGCACTTCTTGGTCATACAGGCCCGTAAAAGACGCCAAATCATTGTCCTGTATCTTAAAACGTCCCTCAATTAAGTTTTTCTTTTCTTTTTGAGTCACCGATCCCGAACAGAGTAGGTTGCTCAAAAGCCCCTTCCCCCCACTGTTTTTCAAAGAATAAGTCCAACGTCCCGATTGATAATCAAAAGAAATCTTTAAAGCAGGAAAGAGCGAAATTAAAATCTGAGCCTGTGCTGTCAACACACAATGGAGATGCGATGGTTTGAGATGGTCACAGGGCGCACAAAACAAAAGTTTCCCCGTATGCGAATGTACTATTTCCCCTTCACCTCGCCAAATACCCCCATCATACATCACGGCTTTTGTTTGCCACTCGCCATTAATTTGGGAAACACCCAAACTACAACGCAATACACCCAGCAATCGATCTGAATACGATGCGCCTGATTCAAAGAAAATCCCCCAACCCTCTAAAGCAAAATCAGCAATTTCGAGCTTAATCGGGAACGATGTTGGCTGAAGCCACTGCTGAACATGGGGAATAAAAGCAATATCAATTCCTCTTCGAGAAAAATCTGCATCGGAATACACTCGCACATCTTTAAAAGCAACCGAAAGCGCAAATCCGCGCTGTGAAAAGGTATCCGCCCAAGACCACGTTGCCCCCATCGAAGGAGCAAACCAACTCCAGTTTTCGCCGTACGCAAAAACACCCTTGAGCTCGATATGCCCTGAAAGCAGATCAAGCTCAACATCTCGCGCCCGCATAGTGCATGAATAACTTTTAGAAAAAAAATCGCACAGAAATTGCTTAACGGCACCACGCAGCTCTCTGTCTTCTTGCACATACAAGCAGGCAAATAAGAGCGCTCCGGTACCGACCAAAAAAATGCGTAAAAAATGCTTCCCACACTCCCTAAACTGATGACGCAACCGATAAAACCTCTTCGAGAGTCGTTAATCCAAGACGAACCTTTGCAAGTCCATCCTCTACCAAAAGGGTCATACCTTCTTTCCGTGCCTGTTCTTGAATCTGGGATGTTTCAGAACGACTCAGCGTAAGCCGCATGATTGAAGAAGACATCTGCATAACTTCAAAAATAGCAAGCCGCCCTTTATACCCAAGATTCATACACGCTTCACAACCAATCGCTTGATAGAACGTTGATGAACGAAGCTGCTCTGGCGTCAACCCTAATCGACGCACAACCTCTTTTTCAGGCGTATGTGGTTTTTTACAGATATCGCATAAACGACGGACCAGTCGTTGTGCAACAACCGTTGAAACCGTTGACGCAATCAAAAATGGCTCAATCCCCATATCCAAAAGACGTGTTATCGTAGCTGCAGCACTGTTGGTATGTAAAGTACTCAACACTAAATGCCCCGTCAATGCAGACTGAATAGCAATTTGAGCAGTTTCTTGATCTCGCGTTTCCCCGATCATAACGATATCAGGATCTTGTCGTAAAATAGAACGAAGCGCTGCTGCGAAGGTGAGCCCAATTTGCTCCTTCACCTGTACCTGCCCAATCCCCTTCATCTGATACTCAACAGGATCTTCAACCGTAATAATATTAACATCAGGCGTATTGAGTTCACTCAAAATAGAATAGAGTGTTGATGTTTTACCAGAACCCGTTGGACCTGTCAGTAAAAGAATTCCATTGGGACGCGCAATACTATCGGAAAGTACTCGGTAATCGCGCTCGCTCAAACCCAACTTTTTCAGATGCCCAAATGTTTTTGATTTATCGAGAAGACGCATCACGATTCGCTCACCAAAGGTTACGGGCAAAATTGAAACACGAATATCAATCGAACGGTCAGCAATTTTGATCTGAATACGACCATCTTGAGGCTGCCGTTTTTCCGCTATATTCAAATTTGACATCACTTTAATACGAGAAGAAAGCGATGCCTGAATACGCTTAGGTGGTGTAAGAGCAGGATACAAAACCCCGTCAATGCGATACCGAACCCGGATTTCCTTTTCAGAGGGCTCAATATGAATATCGGAAGCCCCACGCTTTACCGCCTGATAGAGAATATGATTCACCAACTTTATAATGGGAGCTTCACTCGCCATCCCGAGAATATCTTCTTCCTCTATTGCACCAAAATCCATGCCTCCATCAAGAGCCTGTTCTTCTTCAAGCTCTTCGATCATCTCCTTGGTACCTTCAAGCGGATAGTACCTATTCATCGCATCAATAATAACGGTACGTGGTGCAACGGCCAAAGGAGCTTGTTCTTCCAATAAAAGACGAAGCTCGTCAATCGGTTGAAAATCAAACGGGTTTGCTGTTACCAAAAAACAACGATCTTCCACCACGACCGGGATAATGGCATGCTTCCTCAAAAAAACGAGAGAAACTCGCGCCAATAACTCAGGGTCCGCCATTTTTTCAGAAATAGAGTCAAAAAAAGGAAGATCAAACTTCTGCGCCACCGCCGTAGCGACATCTCGCTCACTCACTAAATTATGAGACAAAATATATGCCTCAAAAGACATTGCTGCCGCACTACTCTCTTTTTCATAGAGAACCTGCTGCTCAAGCGTTATCACTTTTGCCTCAACAAGCAGCTGAGCTATTGATTTTTCGATCATCTCACACTCCCAAAAACTGTCGCCGTATCTAACATCATCAAAGCGTAGCCAAAGCAAAACCTTATAAGAAGGATTTTAAAAAAATTCAACCATTTATGCAAACACCCCTTTCGATAAAAAAAGAAGTTTACTTGCCCAAAACAATCACTGTGGTATCGTAAAAGTAATATCGTAAAAGAAGATTTGGCTGCTTTCTCACTCCATGGAATTATATATGAATCAAAAAACGCATCATTCTCTTGTCTATTGCTTCCTTATGGCGCTACTCACTCTTAGCACTGGGTGCTATAAAAAGCCTGCAACCGAAAACAAAATCACCCTCTCCTCAACCGCATCAACACAACAAAGCGGAGAAGAAATTGCGGCACTCAAAAAAATCAAAGAAATGAATTTTGATGAAGCGCAACGCGTTCTTACGTATCAAAAACAACGCGGGAAAGATCAACTTGTTATTGCGCTTCTTGAAAAACTGATCGCTCTCTCTCCCGACCATGAAACAATGGAACTATTTTTGAGAGAATTAGCTGATATTCGATTTAAACTCAATGCATTTGAAGAAGCAGAGATGCTTTATGAACAATATGCCATGCTTTATCCTGGCAGCAAAGATATCGACCTTATTGAATATCGGGTCATTCAGTCTCTTGCAGGACAACTTCCAGATGCCAGACGAGACCAGACGCGGCGCAAGGCACTCCTTGAAAAAACAGCCGCCTATCTTGAGCGTTTTGGAGACAATAATCAATACGTAGACGCAATCAAAAAAATTGTACAAAAAGAGCGTCTCATTCTCTTTGAAAGCGAAGCCCAACACGCAGCCTTTTACTTACAAAAGTATGTCTATTCAGAGCGACTTTCAACGCTTGTTGCTGCACAAAAACGTCTTATCTTTGTCCATGACAAACTCTTGCCTTCACTCGCTGACGCTCTTAGCAAAGAAAAATATACTCACATCCTCGATACACTTACGGCTATAAAAGAACCGGCTTTTTCTTCAAAAACAGCTGAGCAAAAATTAGAGCTTCTTCAACAAGCAACAGATCTTCTTCTTTTAGCCGCAGAAGAGCTCACACCGGATCAAGATACATCATCGTTTTCAAACGTATTCAAACGCATTTTTTAACGTTCTGTAAAAAACTATGAATCAAAACGCTTTTATCGGTCATTCAGGCGAAATAGAAGTAGCCCGTTATCTGCAAAAACAGGGGTATGCGGTAAAGGCTATTAATCATCGGTGCCGCGGTGGAGAAATAGATGTTATCGTAGAAAATGAATCAGTTCGTGCTTTTGTTGAAGTCAAAACGCGATCACAACTCTATTTTGATATTACTGAGGTTGTAACACCAGCAAAACAACGGAAAATCATTGTCGCCTCTTATCACTACAACGCGCATGCTGGATGGCCTGAAGATAAATCAATCCGTTTTGACGTTGCTATCGTTCATTCAGGTCCGTTGGGCATGGAGGTTTCGTACTATCCTCATGCATTTACCCCAAACGCGGAGTGGTTTTCATGAACCAATTTTTTACTCGACTCTTATCGGGAGCTGCTCTCGTACTGCTTCTTGGACTCGCTTATTCTTGTCACTATCCCGAGCTTTTCTCTCTTCTTTTAATCGCCTGTCTTGGCATTATTTTAGCCTTAGAATGGCCAAAATGTGGCCCCGCCATTCTAACCCCCTGGTTTCCCATCACTCCCTTCCTGGTCCTTATCTACCTCAACCAGAGTTCAACGTATCATCACCTTGTGCTCCTCATATTTGCCTCTTCAATGCTTTTTGATGTTGGTGCCTATCTCATAGGCAGTCGTTGTGGACAATGGAAACTCGCTCCGTCAATTAGCCCAAATAAAACCTGGGAAGGCTTTGCAGGAGGCGTTTTATTTTCTTTTTTAATTGTACTTTTAAACCCCCTACGGCACCTTTTTATGGCACATCCAGTCTGGACCGCCTGCTTTATCCTTTTAATCGATATCACGGCACTTATGGGAGACCTCTTTGTTTCTCATCTCAAGCGACGGGCTCAGATTAAAGACTGTGGGACCATTCTGCCCGGACATGGCGGCCTGCTTGACCGATTTGACAGTATTCTTTTTGTTACGATTATTTTCTTTCTCTTCAGACGCTCACTCTCTTTGCCGTAAGCTTTATTAAATCACCGCTTTTTGCTAGAATATGTGGTATAGATTTCTATAAAACAAACAAAACCGATGGCTTTTACATGGTTCATTTTGAAATTCTGTACCAATCAAAAAAATCACGTGCACGTGTAGGTCGCATCACAACTGCACACGGCGTTATTGATACCCCGACCTTTGTGCCTGTTGCAACCAATGCCTCTATAAAAGCAGTTGACTCTATTGCAATGAATCAACTCGGAACGCAGCTACTCTTTTGTAACACCTACCATCTTCTTCTTCACCCAGGACCTCAAGTCGTTGAAACAGCCGGGGGGCTTCATTCATTTATGAACCGCACTGCACCTCTCATTACCGACTCAGGAGGCTTTCAAGTTTTTAGCCTCGCCTATGGGAGTGTACACGAAGAGCTTAAGAGTAAGGGGCTTAAAAAACAGACAGGTTCTGTTCTTTCGGTTACAGAAGAAGGCGTTCGTTTCAGATCTTATCGCGATGGTGCAGAAGTCCTTCTCACGCCCGAATCATCTATTCAAATCCAAAAAGCGCTCGGCGCTGATATTATTATCCCGCTCGATGAACTTCCTCCCTATCACATTGATCGCACTGCTCTTAAAAAATCCTTGGATCGAACACATCGGTGGGAAAAGCGTTCTCTTGATGAACATAAAAAAAATCCGCTTCACCAAGGACTTTTTGCCGTTATTCATGGCGGAGTAGATCGGGAACTAAGGGCTCACAGCTGTGCTGTACTCACTGCGCTCGATTTTGAAGGCTTTGCAATTGGTGGCAGCGTAGGAAAAACACGAGAAGAGATGATTGAGATGCTCACGTTTGTACTGCCACACATTCCAGAATCAAAGCCTGTGCATCTTTTGGGCATTGGAGATCAACCGTCGCTTGCTGCAGGCATCCCGCTTGGCATTGATTCGTTTGATAGCTCATATCCAACAAAATGTGCTCGCCATGGTATTTTGTTTTCTGAAAATGGACCTATTAACATTACTCGTTCTCAGTGGAAATCAGTGCATACACCTATTTCTCAGGCGCCTCTCTGTAAAGAATATTCAGCTGCCTACATACACCATCTTTTCAAGGCACATGAGCACGTAGCCCATACACTGGCTTCACTACACAATCTTGATTTTATGAACCGACTTATGGCACGCTATCGACAAGACATCCTAGACGACAAAATCTAGTGATCTGTACGAGCGCCCCATACACTGGTACACTAAAATCATTATTACAAACACAACACGCTATGCGTGCAAAAAATAAAAAACTCTCAAGAGACCTTAAAAAACAATGAAACACCTTTCTTTGACCTCAATTGTTTCCCAAGATAATCCAATTATTCGCGCAACCAGTGCCCTTTCAGAAGCGCATGGTCGCAAAAAGCAGGGGCTTTTTCTTGTTGAAGGAAAACGAGCCTGCGAAACATTTCTCGCCACTAAAAAATTTGAACTTGTACATCTTTTTATTATGCACGAACACGAAGTATGGGGAAAAGCGTTAGATGTCGATGATCAGCTCATTCTCGTCTCGCTTCCCGTTATGAATAAAATCAGCACAGCAGCAACGCCGCCCGGTATTGTCGCCGTGTTCAAAATACCCAACAAAGTTACTCCCCCTGAAACACCTCGTTCTGGCATTGTGCTCGCCCAAGTGAGTGATCCAGGGAATATGGGAACACTTATACGGTCTGCCGCATCATTTAACCAAGCTATTTTTGTCGTTGAGGGTGTTGATATTTGGAGCCCTAAAACAATTCAAGCTTCTGCTGGAACTGTCGCACTTGCACAGATTTATCAGACTAAGTGGGAAGATGTCGTTGCCTATGCAGAAAAAACAGGCGTTACACTCACAGCACTTGTAGTAGCCGATGGCACATCTCTTGAGCAACTTCCTCAAAAGCCGCGCCTTCTCGTTGTCGGGAATGAAGCGCATGGCCTACCAGACGCATGGATAAACAATTGCAATGAAAAAGTAACGCTCGCAATGCCAGGAGGCACAGAAAGTCTCAATGCTGCTGTTGCTGGATCGATTGCGCTCTACCTTATATCTAAAGAACTGTTCACCAAATAAGGAGTTTTTATGCCCGCACTAAACCGGCTCTCACTTACGGCAGCTATCTTAATCAATCTCAATATCATGCTTGGGTCAGGAATCTTCATTAATGTTATCTTACTCACCCAGCAAGCTGACGCATTAAGCCCTCTGGCATATCCGCTTGTAGGGCTCATGATCTTCCCGCTTATTGCCGCATTTTCAATTTTGCTTGCACAGATTCCGGGCGGAACTTTTTATGAAATTGGATCAACCATTCATCCACTTGCAGGTTTTATCAGTAGCTGGGGCTATTTCATTGGAAAACTCGCCTCAGCCGCACTCAGCATGCACATATCGGTCACTACGGCTCAGCAACTCATCCCTTCGCTCCAAGCGCTCTCGCCATTCTTTCTTGACGCTCTATTGCTCGTGATTTTTGTACTTTTAACCATTTTTAATGTAAAAACAGGAAGGCCCGTACAGTATTTCTTTTTTTCTCTCAAAGCAATTGCACTTGCCATCGGTATTGGTATCGGTTTTGCGTATTTTGAGCCGGTGCATTTTATGTATGCAACCTATCCATGGGCTCATCTACCAAGCACCGTCCCTTTTATTCTCTTTGCATTCGCAGGCTTTGAAGCAAGCTGTTCACTGAGTAAAAGTATCGAAAACCCAGAGAAAAATGGGCCACGTGCAATTATGTTTTCGTACGCAATCGTTTTAACCGTTGTTACCCTTTACCAGCTGGCACTTTATGGCGCGCTTGGATCAATGATTAGGGATCTTTCAACATTTAGAGAACCATTTGTTGCAATTTTATCCCGCATGAGCGGATCCTACCCACATCTCTCATCACTTTTACTTGGTGGAGCTCTTGCAGGCATCGCTACATCGGCGCTCGGAGCCAGTTACGGTATTTTGTACAGCAATATTTGGAACTTACAAACGCTTGCAAGCTACAAAACTATTCCTTTTTCAAAACAGCTGACGCAACTCAACCGTTTTTATGCACCCGTTGCCTGTATTTTTGTCGCTGCATTTTTAATGCTCGGTTATCTCATTGGCTCACGTGGCAATATTGTCCCGCTTCAACTTATTTCAGCAAGCGCAAATACGCTCTCCTACTCAATTAGCATTGCCGCATTTTTAACACTCTGTTTCGGCACCCTCAAACAACATCGGTTTATTGCTCTTTTAAGCGTAGGAAGCTGCCTATTGCTCATTGCAGCAACACTGGTAAATGCGTTCACCTATGGGGCATTTCCTTATTTTATATACGGCATATTGATAGCAATTGGCGTACTGGTACATCTTGTATATCGCAGAAAAAAGCGAGCAACTGAGGCTGTTTAACGCGCAAATAAGGCTTACCGCCCTCGATACAACCGCTTACCGAGCCCGCACCATGAGCAGGGTAATGAGTTTACTTTATTTCTCCGCTCATCCCGAGTGACCCGAAGGGTTGTATCGAGGGAGAAAAGCGGTAGATAATTTTTTGTTTTTGAGAGTTTTCAAAATCATTTTACCACCTATCTCCCTCGATATATTTTTTCTTCGAAAAAACACTCGGGATGAGCGGTGGTGTCGAACCATGTCCTGCCTGCCCGCCTTAGCTTTAGCGACGGCTGGGAGCCTGTCGAATGGGGGTTTTTACGATCGGGTAAACTCAAAATCTATTTCAGAAAAAGATAGAGTGCGAGCAAGCATAGAATCAATGTCGTAAGAACAAAACGTGCGGTAATTTTTGTTTCTGACATGCCAGAAAGCTCAAAGTGGTGGTGAATCGGCGCCATCTTAAAAACTCGTATTTTACGTAAACGATACCCCATTTTTTGGACAACTACCGAAACCCCCTCAAGCACAAAAAGACCACCCGTAAGGGGGATAAGCAATTCACGATGGAGCATCAAGGCAACAAGCGCGAGTGCTGCTCCAAACCCAAGTGCACCAACGTCCCCCATAAAAACAGTCGCGGGATAGAGATTAAACCACAAAAATCCACCTAAAACCGAAGCACAAATTACCGAAATTTCTGCAAGCTCATTCTGTCCCAAAAAGAGGGCGATTACTGCAAAGGTTACAAAGTTTATCAGCAAGAGGCTCCCGGCAAGACCATCAAGACCATCGGTAAAATTAACTGCATTGTCCGTGCAAAGAATGACCCAAACTGCCCAGAGGAAAAAAAGCCCTGCACCTAATTCAATATGCCAATTGCCCGGAAGCCAGAGTGTTGTTGCCGGTTGCACCATCCAAAACCAGAGTGCTACACTCGTTGCCGCAGCCACAATCTGAGCAATAAATTTTGACCGATCAGAAATTCCTTTTTTACAGGTAATTTTTTTCCAGTCATCCCATCCGCCGATAAGCCCAAAAAACACCAGTGCTCCCATAACCAACAATGTCTGCGGCCCTTTAAAGGGCATTAAGAAAAGCAATGCTAGAATAGCTGCAAAAATCATCGGGACCCCACCCATTGTCGGAGTCTGATCTTTTGCTTTATGAAGCTCTGTTACATATTCACGCACCGCAGAACGCGTCCAACGATTAAATCTTTTTATAAAAAAAGCACAACTCGCCCACGAAACAAAAAAGGCTCCAATGGCCGCAAAAATGAGACGAAGAACAGACGCTGATTCCACTACACAATACATACATCACCCTGTCGGTAAAACTAAACCACTCACATCCGCTCCCGCTCATATGTCGCAGTAGGCGGCACAATGTACCTAAAGCATATAAAGCGGTAGATAAACTAAAATATTCTTTTTGATACTATCAAAAACTACCTACTCCATCCACCCTCTTACTCGAGTCAATACAAAGCTTTAAAATATGATAGACTTTTCATAGAAATATGTCATAATTAAAGTTATGATTGAAATTAATTTTTTTAAATAGCGCAAAACAACCATATATAAGAAATGAAAAACAATGAATATAAAGAATATTTTTCTTGTCGCTCTTTTTGCATGCCCTTTTCTGCTTGCGGCAAGCAATGATAAGAATAAAAAAATACGATTGTTTTCAGATGCTTTTGAAAACAAAATCCCTGATAACAACAAAAAGAGAAAACTTCTGCAGCAGTTGGTGGTAGCCAAATATCGTAACGAAAAACTTCCTATCTGTAACATGCCCGACGATTGCTGGACCGTTATTGCCAAGTACATGCCTTCTCATGAGAAGGTTTCGCTGCGATTAGTAAGCTCGCACTTTGAGTCTCTTTTTTACAACTCAGTTACTAATGGTACGGTAGATCAATGTTCTAAGATTCGTATACCACTCTTTACAATGCCGCAGCTTTCTTCAAGTAATCCCAATATATGTGCGCAGAAAATGCGAGTTGCTAACTTTATAAACAAAACCCGCATAAAAAAAATAGTGACTAAACGGATGAAGGATTTCGCCAGCCCTACTAAAGTGTTCCTAGATACAAAAAACCTTGATTTTTCGGGCACTATTCTTTCTGATATGCAGCTTAATATATTGTTTTCAGTCTATCCAAATCTAAAAAACCTTAACCTACGGGGGTGTAAAAAATTTGATTCCGGACTATTTTTTGACGAGCGTAAGCTTCCTATCAATGGGATTAATCAAAATCATCCTGATTTCGAAAAGTTAAGAGGACTATCATCGATTAACATGTTGTCTGAAGCAGGGCGCATCACCAAGCTTCAAGAAGTTGCTAAAGAGAGTCCACGATTTAAAGAATATTTTTCCCTGCACGAATGGTTTAGCCTCACACAACTTGAAGTTCTTAATCTTAACGAAACAAACGTTTCCAGCGGAAAACTTCAGAGTGTTTTAAAGGGATGCCCTCAGCTTAAAACGCTCCGTTTAAACAACTGCAAAAAACTTCTTCTTGGAGATATTGATTGGAATACAATAGGAGGTAAGCCTGACCTTGACGCAGCACTTAAAGAAAACATAGCGTGTTTTTACTACGCCACAACAAACAAACAACGCAAAATTTTTATTGATCTCATTCAAAAGCAAATTCCAACCCTCAAAACTATTCCTGCAGAGAAACGTGCTGAGTTTATGCGTAATGCCCTTAAGAAGAATTCCGTGTTTTACCGTTATTTTGACATTATAGACTGGCGCAATGCAAAATCCCTTGTTGAACTTACGCTAGAAAAAACGTTTATTACAGCTCCAGAGCTGAACCAAATTCTAAGTAATTGCCCTGGGTTACAAAAACTCATACTTAAAAAAAGTTATGGGCTCTCTTTTAACGCTATTGATTGGAGCAAGGCAAAAAATCTTACTACACTCGATTTAAGTAATTTATTGATTACGGCTGAGAACTTACAAGCAATTCTCAATAATTGTCCAAATCTTGAAATTTTAAAACTAAAAGGGTGTAAAGAGCCTCTTTTAGAAGAAATTGACTGGAGCAAGACTAAAAAACTTACCCTGCTTGACTTATCTGGCGGTTTAACAATTTCGAACTCCACACTCAAGAACTTAGGCAAAGGGTGCCCTCTTCTTTCAACTCTGCTTTTGAGCGGACAAGACTCTTCTCCGGATGCCGAATTAGACGAAAAAAAGTTTGATTGGTGCCGCAATCTTGATTGGGGGCTCTTTAAAAATCTTGAAGTACTTAACCTCGGTAATAGCGATTTCTCTTCAAATGATCGTATTGAAAAAATCTTAAGGGGATGTCCAAAACTCACCTCGCTTCATGGGGTGTTATGTACTCTTATTGATGACGATGAAGATGGGTTGTTATTTGAAGAAGTTGACAAGCAGTTATTTAACAAAATCACCGATCTTGAATTATATTCTGCCGATGACTTTTCCGTAATTGGAGCAGCGGGGTTGAATCATATTTTGAAAAATTGTCCCCTCAAAAAATTTATATGCAACCTGCTACTTCCTGACGGGATTTTTGATTGGAGTATCGTAGGAAACACCCTTGAAGAACTTAATCTTTCGGATGCAGGAGCAACCGTTGATGAGCTAAAAGCAATAATGTCTCATTGTATTCATCTAAAAAAATTAGTACTGAAGAACAGCGATGGAGAAGGGATTGGCGCTCTTAATTGGAGTAAGTTAGAAGAACTTGAGTATCTTGATTTATCATCATCTTCTTTATATAAAGCAGATCTCATAGTCATTTTAAAAAGTTGTCCAAATCTTAAGGAATTGCTCCTTGGTGAGGACTGTTCAAACCTTCGGCTCGACAATAGTCTTGATTGGAGCAGAGTAAAAAAATTGAAACATCTCAAGATTTCTGGCGCAAACGATGTATCTGTTGAAGGGCTTTTGGCAATTCTCAAAGGCTGTCAGTCTTTGAGCAAACTAGAACTTGAAGATAATTTTGGATTAGACGGGATTTATAAAGGAGGCTCTGAGGTATTTAAAGAGCTTGAAAATCACTTAATAAAATCTATCGAGAATTCCAAAGAAAAAAAGGAAGACTCCAGAGAAATAGAAGAAAAAAAGAATTGAATTAGAGTTGCTATCAAAATAATTAAATATAAGAAATGGATACCATGAAAATTAAGAAGATACTCCTTATCACCCTTCTCGCATGCCCTTTTCTGCTTACAGCAAGCAATGGCAAAAATGAAAAAATACGTTTGTTTTCGGATGCTTTTGAAAACAAAACCCCTGATAACAACAAAAAGAGAAAGCTCGTGCAGCAGCTGGTAGCAGCCAAATATCGTAACGAAAAACTTCCTATCTGTAACATGCCCGACGATTGCTGGACCGTTATTGCTCAGTATTTGCCTCTAAAAGATAAGTATGCCTTGCGATTACTGAGCGCTTATTTTAAGTCACTTTTTTACGAATCAAACCTTAACGGGAATATAGAAGCTCCTAAAATTCGCTCGAACATGTTAACACTCCCTTCATTTTCTACGGATGAAAATACAGTATTCAAACAAAGAAGACATGTTGCTAAGTTTATGGAAAAAACACACATAGAACTTCTTAAAATTGAGCGTCCTCAGGATTTTGTCGCACCAGTTCAAGATTTTGTTGTACCAGTTAATGGGAAAGCATGTAATGGGAAAACATGGCACCGTATAAAAAAAGTTTCCTTAGAGAATAGCTCTGTTAATGATACCCAATTCAGTATTATGGCTCCCTTTTTTCCAAATCTAGAAAATTTAAATTTAAATGCATGCAAGAATATAGATTTTAAAGTATTTCTTAACGAATGTAAGGTTTGTGCAGGTGGCGTTGACGAAAATCATCCCGATCGAAAAGCATTAGGCAAGATTGCAGGAATTAATGCCATGGCAGAGCCTCAACGCTCATTTGAAATAAACAAGGCTTTTGAAGAGAATCCGAACATCGGAAAATACTTCTCTATCCCCGAATGGGACAAGTTTAAGCACCTCAAAACTTTTGATCTCGGTCAAACTAATATTCAAGCCCAGGGGCTCCAAAATATTTTGAGTAACTGCAGTAAACTCAATAACCTCTGTCTAGATCTATGCGGGCACCTCCTCCTTGGAGACCTTAACTGGAACGATATAGCAAATGCTACAGACAGTTTAGGCATAAAAGAGCTGCTTCCCGTATATTTTCGCGAAAGTCTCACAAAAGACCATATTGACGCACTTGTCCTGCTTATTAACCAGCATACCAAAACCCTTAAAAGCATGTCTCCTGAAAAACGTGCTGACTTTATGCGTAACATCCTCAAAAAACACCCCGCGTTCTTTGACTACTTCGTTGATCTTGACTGGAGCACGGCCAAAGAAATAACAATCCTTAGCATTAAAAGACCATTTATTACCGGCCCTGGTTTACAAAAGATTCTCTCTAATTGCCCAAAGCTTAAGATATTAGATTTGAGAGACTGTAGAGGGCTTTCTCTAGAAAATATTGATTGGAGTAATGTTAGAGAGCTTAGGATACTCAATGTAAAAGGAGCAACAAATCTCTCAAACAAAGAACTTGAAAAAATCGGCCGTTGTTGTCCAAAGCTTACGACATTAGTCTTAAGTAATCCAAAGCGCGATCACAACAATAAAGAGGCTGATTTTGACTGGACTACTGGTGTCGATTGGACTCTTTTCAAAAACCTTACAACACTCAGTCTCGATAACAATCTGCTTATTTCTAACGAAAGTCTCAAAAAAATTAGAAAAGGTTGTCCTCAACTTAAATCGCTTAAAGGGCTGATTTGTGGTGATGCCGATTCTAAATTCAACCTTGATACGATCGATCTGAGTCTTTTAAAAGATCTTACTGTCCTCGAATTAGGAATTGAGGGAGCTAATATAGAAATCAAGCCCGAATACTTGCGTTATATTTTGGATAATTGCTCATTTAAAAAACTCTTTCTTTCTATGGAATCATTTCCTTCAGGAGTGTTTAATTGGAGTAAGTTAGGAAAGAGCTTAGAATGCCTGCACATTTGCTACGCAAATATAAAACATGGAGCACTGCAAAAGATACTGCAGGGCTGCGTTAACCTTAAGACATTGGATCTTTCGTGTAGTTGCAACAGTAAGTTTACTCTCAAAAACCTTAATTGGAGCTCCCTCGGAGGAACCCTTACTTCGCTTGATTTGTCGCGTAACCTCATGGTTGAAGGATGTCTCCAGCCTATTTTGGACAGCTGTATCAATCTTAAGTACCTTGACCTCACGGCATGCGATACTCTTCCACTTAAAAACCTCAACTGGGAAAAGCTGAAAAAACTTGAGTATCTTGATCTCTCGGAATCAGTAATTTCTCTTGAAGGACTTTTACCAATTCTCGAAAACTGCCCTCTAATAAAAAATCTTCATCTTGGGAAAGATAACAACGTTGGATTAAAAGAGTTTTATGAAGGTTCTCCTGCTGTTTTTGAGGAACTAAAAAAACTATTGATTGAACGCATAAAGAAACAAGAATTAGAAAATCCCGACAATAAAAAAAATAAGAAAGACCCCAGAGAAATAGAAGAAAAGTAAAATACCATACGAAGGTCCTCGCTTTGCGCTCATCCTGTTTAGTGTTTATACTTAAACGTAGATACTATTCATCCTGCTTTTCCCGTGAGGACCTTATGGCAAATAATAAAACAACCGCCCTTTGCTCATTTTACGTCACAACTCCTATTTACTACGTCAATGCAAAACCACACCTTGGATCACTCTACCCAACACTGCTTGCTGACGTTGCAGCGCGCTGGAATCGCCTCAAAGGATGTGATACTTTTATGCTCACGGGCACTGATGAACATGGACAGAAAGTTGCCGAAGCAGCTGAAAAAATGGGTATGCAACCTCAAGCATTTGTCGATAGTCTTGTCCCTGCTTTTAAAGAGCCATGGAAGCAATATAATATCGCCTACAACCACTTTATTCGCACAACTGACCAGTACCATGTTAAAGCCGTTCAAGACTGGATTGTGCAACTTCAAAAACAGGGTGATATTTACAAAGCAACTTACGAAGGGTGGTATGATCTTTCGCAAGAAGCATTTTTAACAGAAAAAGATCTTGAATTTCGCGAACCGGGCGAACCACCTGTATCGCTCATGTCGGGCAACAAAGCACGCTGGGTCTCAGAAGAGTGTTACTTTTTCAAACTTTCAGCTTATCAAGACCGCCTTCTCAAATTTTACAAAGAAAATCCTGATTTTATCACCCCGCCAGAACGTCTTAACGAAGTAATCTCTTTTGTTGAAAATGGGCTTAAAGATCTCTCTATCTCTCGTAAAACTATTACCTGGGGCATTCCATTCCCTGGAGATCCCAGTCACGTCACCTACGTCTGGGCCGATGCACTTAATAATTATCTTACCGCAATAGGATTCGGCGACAAAAACCGCACGGAAGAATTTAATACATGGTGGCCGGCAGACCTTCAGGTTCTTGGAAAAGATATCGTTCGCTTTCATGCCGTCTATTGGCCAGCATTCTTGATGGCAACAGGACTTCCTCTTCCCCGTAAATTATTGGTGCATGGATGGATCCGCATTAATGGCGAAAAAATGTCGAAATCACTCGGCAATGTTGTTGACCCTGTTGAGCTCGGAAAACAGTATGGCATCGATCCGATACGTTATTACCTCATGCGCTATGTTGCCATTTCACAAGACTCTTCTTTTAATACCGAAGACCTTGAAAATCGCATCAATACAGATCTTGCAAATGACTTTGGGAACCTCGTCAACCGTATGCTTACGCTTGCGCTCAAAAACAATCTTGCGCACGTTCCTGCGCCCTGGCACCGCCACGATGCAGACGTTCAACTTCAAAACGCCATGCATAAAATGCTTGAAGACTTTGAACGTGAAATGAGCCGTTATTATTATCATCAAGCCTATGCCGTTCTTTGGCGCTTTGTTGCTTCGGTTAATCGCTATTTTCACGATCAAGAACCATGGAAATTGGTCAAAACAGACACTGAACGCTTTGCTGAAGTCATTTCAACAACCTGTCATGCAATCAAAGCCATAGGACTGCTTCTCTGGCCCGTAATGCCTGCAACAATCGAAAAACTTTTTAAAGCTCTCGGTGTTGAATTTACTGAAGGCACCAACTACATTACCCTGCTTCATGAGGGAAAATTCAATACCGATTTTACACTTTCTCCTCTTGAGCCACTGTTCACTAAATACGAAGAAAAGAAACCAGATATGACGACAACCCCCGAAATCCCGGTTCAAAACTATCTTGCAATCGAAGATTTTATAAAAACAGAGTTAGCTGTTGGCACGATAACCGCCGTTGAAGATGTAGCAAAATCCGACAAGATTTATAAGCTCACCGTCGACTGTGGGACCTACGGCCTCCGCACGATCTGTGCAGGGGTTAAAAAGTTTTATACACCAGAAGAACTCATGGGTATCAAGACTGTGTTTGTACTCAATCTTAAACCCCGTGAACTTTTTGGTATTACGTCACAGGGCATGATGCTCATGGCAACCAATAGCGACGGCAAACCGACTATTGTTCGCGCTGACGAGTCTGTTCCGGCTGGTACAAAATTAAAGTAATCCCGATTAGGTAAATTACTTCGCATTTTTCTTTGTAACAGGCGCGGGCACAGGTACAGACGCAGGGGGAGCGATGGAAGCCTAATATACACGATAAATAAGCTTCTTAAAGATGAATCTTTTCTGCGCCGCTCATCCCGAGTATTTTCCGTAGGAAAATGTATCGAGGGAGCAAGGCAGGAAGATATTTTGCCTCTCATTTTTTATGGACATACAAAAAAATGTATCGCCATTCTCCCTCGATACATTTTCATCTTCGATGAAAACACTCGGGATGAGCGGTAGGGGCGTTTTTTCTTCGCCAAAAGACGGATCGTGGCTGGGCGGATATTACTTACTTCGCATTTTTCTTTGTAACAGGCGCGGGCACAGGTACAGACGCAGGGGGAGCCGAGATATCTCCGACTTCTATTTTCCCTTTCTCCGATTTGACCCAAATTGGTAAATTAAGAGAACGCGTCTGTGGATCAAACGTCAATGACAAACCCTTAAATGGATAGTTTTTGAATGCAGTAAAATAGGCCATTAAACGTTTGCCCGTGTAGGGTGGCTTGAGATGAGCGATAGCATCGCCTATAAGAGCTCCGGCGAGATAGCCATCCAACGAGTTACTATCATAGGTATAATTAAATCGGTCCATCGCTTTGCGATAATCTTTTACCAACGGTGTATCGCCAAACACATCGGGTGCAACATAAGAAAAAGTAAATTTGATACCACGCTCTTGTAAAACATAGCGGAATGATTCATCATCCAAAATAGAAGTAGCAAAAAGATGCCTCCCTATAGGGAAAGTAGCGCCGAGCTCTATTAAAAAGCTCTCTGCCAAACTACTCGATGCAAAGAAAAGCGCCACTGCTTCGGGATTAGCTTGTCGCACCTTCTGCGTCTCATCTTTAAAAATAATCTGATCACGGGAGAACGAAACTTCTGTAGGGTCCGTAATACCATAAGTCTTAAGCTCTTCTCGTGCTGCTTTCATGAGCGGAAGGCCAAAGGCGTCGTTTTGATACACAATCGCAAAGCGACGTGCACCATAGGTTTTAATAAGATGTTTTATAAGACAGCGCACTTCATCAACATAAGAACGACGTGCATGAATTATATTGGTAAGCGAAGGCGTTCTGAATTGAGGCCCTCCCGACAGAGGGAAAAAGACTGACATAGCTCCCGTTTTAACGAGATCTAAATAGGCAGTTAAAGTTGGTGATCCAACAGGCGTAACAACAAAATCAGTCTTCCACTCTTCCATAATCTTCTTAATATTTTTAACTGTAATGAGCGGATCATAAAAATCATCATAAACTACGGGCTTGAAAAAGCACCCATGACAACCACCTTGATCATTCAACTGAGCTAACGCTGCCTGAAATCCATGCCCACACGCAGCCCCAATCGCACGAATCGGACCGGTTACAACAAGCGTTGTGCACAAAGGGATCACGAGCGCCGGCTTCTCGGGATGTGTTTTATCAATTTCGTATCCAAGAGCAACCTGATATCGCTTTTGTTTAAAATCTTCTTTTGATCGTATATCACGATAAAAATGAGTAAGAACCCCCTCAGAAAGCTTGCCACTTACCGAAAGAACTCCAAAGGAGTCATTAAAAAAATTCATAAATTTTTGATAAATCGGCACTGGACTCGAAAGAAGCGTCCACTCAGCCACACCTTCATTAAAACCATTCAAATAGAGGCCCGTTGGAGATTTTTTGACAATAGATGTAAAATCCCCTGCAATCATCGCCTGAGTACCTTTTGTTCTGAGCAATTCTTGGGCAACGGGAGCATGAGCGCAATAAATTTTTTCTTCTCCGCTTAACGATTGTAGACAGAGTGCATCAGGCAATGTATCAAAAAAAACATCTATCTCATCTTCAAGCGCTGTCTTCTTTGATTTTCCCGATCCCCAGAAGAGCTGCCAACGGTTGAGCGGAACACGCATTGCAAAAAAACTCTTCCAATAGGAATACGCTTCTTGGTGCCCGCGCAAATAAATCACACGCTCAGGATTGCGCTCCATCAATTTGAGAATTACTTCAAGTAGATCAAAAGAATACACGCCACGATTAATCACATCCCCTAAGAAAACAAGGTAGGTTGAATCACCTCGTACGGCAAATTGCCTGTCAATAAAACCCTCTTTTTCAAGCTGTCTCAGCGACCGAACAAACGATTTAATTGCCGCATGAAGATCTCCAAAAAAAACAAATTTTGTCTCTTGAGAAACGGTGATCGTACGCATAAACGGGCGTTCTGTAATTTTTTGTCGGGCGCTTTTTATCCCTCGCAACAACGGTTCTCTCAGTCGCATTACATTAAACGGTAGCTCCATTAACCCAAGGTCAATAAAAATTGATTTAAAAAAATTAGGCTCAAGCGATTTGTAAAAAGAGGTAAAATCAGGATCAACCCAATCATCATTATCTGCTTGTGGATTGTCGGGAAGCGTTTGCACATAACGCTCTAAATCGTCTATTGTATCAAAACGGCCTGTTGCAAAAAATGGAAGTGGACTCAACAAAAGCATGAACAGAAATAATTTCTTCATATCTTCTCCTTTTTTACTATCATCAAACGACGAAGAAAAACGTTACAATGACCACCGCCTGCAAGACCACAGAAAGCACTGACCTAATAAAGAGAGAGATTTTTTTAGCAAAAACGTTAGCGCAAAAAATCACACAACAACAGACTAAAAACGTCATAAAAATATAATCTGATGCCATCAGATACCCTACTTGCGGAGACATATTTTCAATAACAAATCGGTACGCAATCATTGCCGTAATTGCGGTCACCGAAAGAGCTATCGTCTGAGATCCCATCTCACCTCGCGCATCAAACGCAAAAGTGAAAAGCGCCACAAAAAAAATCAAAAGCAATGGCATAAAAATGGAAATAATATGACGTAACCCCATACGCTCAAAGTCAAAAGAAAATGCAACGCGTGGATAAAAAGCAACTTGCTCTCCCGATTGAGTATAAAGACGCTCTTCAATATATCCTGACGAAACACGTCGATCGGTATTATTCCACCCAGGAAGATCAATTTCATCATTCAAAACTAAACTTGCTCGCGCTGAATCAAAATTAAGTTCGGCTGGAGAGACGAAATAGTTTGCTAACGTAAAATTGAGGCGGTGCCCATCGAAAGGAAAGTCATGATAATCAAATTCCATCGTTGAGCGAAGACGTATGTCATATCTGACAAACACCTGCTTATCTATAATTCTTATAGAGGGCTCAGAACGGCGTAAAATTTCTGAACGCTCAAAAGAAAATTGACCTACACGTTCTACAGAAATAAGTCGTGGGTCAAAAATAAACCAGACGGTTGCATCAGCAATAAAAGTGCCTTGTACAGGGTTAAATTCAGGGAAGTTACGAATGTACATACCAATTTTTACTTCAGCTGGCGACCCGCCAAAAAAGGCTAATTTTTCGGGGGTTAATTTTTTAATATTTGAATAGTGATCTCGCACCTTAATTTCACGTGATGATTGATGAAAAATAAACAAAACAGAAAGTGTTGTAAACACCATCCCTAGCAGTAAAAAACGAGATGATATATTGTTTTCTTTTTTAATTTCCCTGACTTCAGTCTCCATCGTCACTTCTCCTTTTTTCCCCATTTTTAGACATCTCAAAGAGACTATCTTATTTTTTTAGAGATTGTCTATAAAGCTGTTTTTTTGTTTATAAAGGGGTTTCGAGAAATTGAATCGAGGCCCACGCATCTTGCCGTGCCCGTTACCCACAATCTTTGGCTCCGCTCACCCTGAGGGCTTACCATGAGTAGCGAAGCGTATCGAAGAGAATGGAACCTACCGCTTTACCCATTCGACAAGCTCCCAGCCGTCGCTAAAGCTAAGGCGGGCTGGCAGGGTAAACTCAACCCCGCTCATCCAGAGTGTTTTTTCGAAGAAAAAATGTATCGAGGGATAAGCGGGTCGTATCGAAGTATGTAATAATAAGATAAAAACGCACGATCGATAAAATTGCTTAATTATTTTACGGCAACATCCCGAGAAATTTGCTCGATAATTGATTTCATAAAGTCCGCATACAGTCGAAGTTTATGTGCAATCTCTTCTGCCACCTCTTCATCATAGGTATGTGTTGTTTTGTTACACTTCATACCTCAAAAAACCTCTCTCCACCGCTCATCCCGAGTGACCCAAAGGGTTGTATCGAGGGAGACAGGTGATAAAAAGACTAAGTTCTCAAAGTAACTCACCAAAAATTATTTACCGCTATTCTCCCTCGATACATTTTTTCTTCGAAAAAATACTCGGGATGAGCGGATTTGGCACAAACTGAATCGTATCGAAGTATGTAATAATAAGATAAAAACGCACGATCGATAAAATTGCTTAATTATTTTACGGAAACATCCCGAGAAATTTGCTCGATAATTGATTTCATAAAGTCCGCATACAGTCGAAGTTTATGTGCAATCTCTTCTGCCACCTCTTCATCATAGGTATGTGTTGTTTTGTTACGATCTTCGATAATATCAGAAACAATTTTTAGATCAGCACTTGACAGTATATTCACCTGAGCCGCTACTCGAAAAATTTGCCGTGGACTGGTAAGTTGATCAAGAGAAACAAGTTTAACTTTTTCAAGAAATAACCTAAGTAATCGCCACGTCATTTCATAGGTAAACTCAAAGCGCTGAATAACAGAATCACGTATAAGCTCATAATCACTTATTTCACCCTGTGCTTCCATTTTTACAAGGGCTTCTTCAAAACGCATAAGCGCTTTTTGAGCTGAAGCAAGTTTCTGGTTTAATCTTTCCATAATATCCACTCTTTCTTAATCTCATCCCGCATATGTTGAGGAATCCCCCAAACATCGACAAGATCGATACTGTAAAAAATATTACTTTCGCGCAACATAGACTTAGCTTCATCAATACGCCCACCGGTAATACGTTCGCCCGCATCAAGGGCAAGATCTATATCAGAATAGGGACGTGCTTCACCCTTTGCATAAGACCCGTAAAGATAAATTTTTGCTTCAGGAAAAAGTGCTTTTAAAACAGCGATCAACTTTGCTTTTGTTTTTTCATCAATTGTCTGTGTATTCATAAAAAACCTCTTTTTTCATGTCATTCTCTGTCGGCCAGTTTAGCACATTTTTTACTCACAAAAACGTAACACCCCCATGCTTTTGGGCACAGGGGTGTTTTGAAGTGCAACGAGGAGAGAAGAACTTAGAAGGTAACCGATGCTTGGAGATACCAGTCGGTATCGCGCGAGATGTTCTTACCTGCAAAGGTATGTGACCAACCAAGAGTAAGATCACAAGCACCACAACGGGAGTTGAAGGCCAAGCTGCCTTTGTGTGCGGTACGGTCGGTGTAACGACGTGCAACACTAGCATCAAGGTCTTTAAGACCGCGGTCGATAAACTCTGTAGCTTGAGCAACGCAGAGCTTAATGCAATCACAACGTTTGTGGTACAGTTGGTAGCCAACGTCGAACCAGCAGCAATCACTTGCAAAGAAGGAGAGTTTGGCATCACCAACAAAGTAACCCCAGCTCTTGTTTGCAGCAACACAAGGGCCAATATTCTTGACCGTTGCGCCTTTGAAAGGAGCAGCCATATTTTCTTTGTGACGCAAGACCCATGAGTAGTTTGCATCGAGCATGAACTTGACCCAGTCACGAATATCGTAACCAGCAGCTAAGCCGAGGCGTACTTCATAGTGCTTGTTGTTTCCAAGTGGTTGTTTCAAAAGACGTTTACAGCTGTCATTGTTGATGCCGCAGGTGCAATTGCAACCGCTGTCATCTTTGCAGAGAGCTTTTGCAGTTGGGAAGCGAACGGCGAACATCAAGTCGGTCCAAGCGCGGTCGTCACAGCCCCAATTGCGGCCGAGGTAGAATTCTAAGTCGAGATCACTTAAGCCCTTGCTGCGGCCATTGCAGAAGCAAAGTCCCTGTTCGGCGAGGAAGTCGGATACTGAATCGTCAAGATTCTGAATTGCGAGCTCGATTTCAGAACGAATTGTATTGTTTGCAGGTAATATGTCTCCATTTGCATCAAGCGTTGGAACTACAAAGAGTTTACCTTGGTTTGCCATATTGGCACCGAGTGGTTGGTAATCTGTAGCATAGTTAAAGCGTGCCCTGTCATTGTTTGCAAGACCAGATCCATCTCCTGATAAATCTGTTGTTGAAGTTACCGCTCCCCACACAGGAGTAGCTCCCGATGGCATACTGCCATCAGTACGTGAAATAAGGTTAACTACGTATGATGGACCATTATCAACAGAATAATTACTCATAGTTACGTGATTAGCCATAGCAGTATTTCTATAATTCACTATCTCTTGTGGAGGTATTGCGACCCCATTCAAGCTGGTTAAGAAATCAAGACGACCGGCATAAACCGTATTAGTTACGTTATTGCCTGAGAAGTCTTCTGTTTCTTGACGAACTTGCCAGACATCTTTCAACGTCTCACCGACTAAATCACTTGCAGCGCAGGTGTCTGAAACTTCAATATCACGGAACGGCAGGCGAGCGCGTAATCCAAGACGATAGTCTTTGTCACACATCTTAAAGAACGAACCCAATTGCGCCGTCACCATTGCCCCTGATTCACGATATTCAAACCGTGGGGAGAGTGTTGCAAAATTAATAAATGGATTATTGCCAACATCTATAGCTTCGAGCGCCGAACCATAGAATATATTTCTCAATGCAAAACTAGCATTTCCACGTCCAAAGAGCAGCGTTGTCCACTCTTCTGTACAACGGCCACATTTGTATGCACGGTCACCAGAGCGATAATACCCCATACCACTTGCTACAAATTCCCAATCCCAGCAACCACAGCCATCTGTTTTTTCAACATGCTTTTCGTGGTACTTAATAGGATAGGTTAAAAAGCCATACTCGCCTGGTCGCGGCGTACGGACTTCGCTCCATGCTGAAGCTGCGCCGACCGACAGCAGCGCAAGCACTGTTGTCACTTGTCTAAGCGTGTTTTTCATAAATTCACCTTTTTTTCAAAAACGTTTTTCAAGAAAGGGGCGTTTTCTGTTAAAGCAAACGCCCCTTTTATTTTTCTTCTTACTCCTTAGTACGAAATTGCGCTAAAGCGAGGTTGTTCTGTGTCACCAAGAACGATACCGCATGCGCCTACTTCGAGCAAGCGCGTTGGATCCACTTGTGTTGCACCAAAACCAACCACACGGTTGGTGCTGTAACGAACAATGACATCGCCTTTGACAAAGGCTTCAGATAACAAACCGAGGGTATCTTGTCCTAATTCAGCACGAGGCGCAATCTGTGGTGTATAATAATCATTTGCTTTTAGTGCTGTAAATGCCTGAGCTGGAGTTGCAGGTGATGGCGGTACCGTTCTGCTTTCATCAATAAGCACGTCTTTTGAACCCATAATGCCAACACTTAAGGTAGCATTAATAAGACCATCAACTTCGCCGACGACAGGAGCAATAGGGTTTGCACCACTAACCAATACAATGTTACCACCACCACGAATTTGGAGATCGTTTACTGCAAACGAACTCATGTCAAATCCAGTGCTGACAGCACCAAGTGCAATCAACGAAGCGAACTTGTTCGAGCCTACGTAAATTTCGTTATGGCTCAATGTCCCTTGGGTCAAGTTGATCATAATCGAACGTGTATTGTAGGTTGGCTGTACTAACCAGGTGTCTGGTGCACTCTCTTGTTTATCAACAATACCAGTACCAAGCCCTAAGAAGCCTTGACTGCCAACATTTACTTTAGCCCCAATACCTTGGAGGTTAAGCGTAAAGTCAACATATCCCTGCTGCTGGGAATAGTTAGCGGTATTACCAATTTGAAGTCCACCACCAAAGTCTGCAAGCGTACCAATGTTTACCTGAGCAGAGTCTTTGAGGGTAAGAACAATATTGGTTGCATATGCAAGTGTTTCAGAACCAATTACAGCGCCACCGTTTTCGATACCAACAAGGGCATTACGGAAGATTTCTACTGTTGCATTTTCTTTGACAACAATTTCACCAACGCCGTTAATCTTAACGCGCATATCATCAGTACTTGCAAGAGTTGTTCCTACAGGACGTGATGTTATCGCTTGCGGCATAAAGGTTACGACTGCATTATCAGTAATAGTCAATTGACCACCACCGAAGAGAATACGTGACCCTTGCTTAAAGACAATGTGTACGAGACCGCCGACTACCAACTGCATGTTTGGAGTGGTAAAGAGACTTAAGTCAACGACGCCATTCGTTTCCACCGTAATCATACGAGGAACTTCTGACGTTATGGTCAATTGGTGAATCTCACCAACGCCAAAGTTTACCCCTGGCACAATGTGACAGACGTTGTCGATAACTACATCTTCGTTAAGAATAACTTCTGCATTACCATCTGGCATCAAGGTGACACCATTAATGCCAAGAACCATGTTCCCTTGGAGCGAATCTACATTACGCTTTGCCGATCCAAGACCAACGATAGCGTCATTTCTCATAATGACAACACCTGTTGGAGCAACACCAGATTCGTTACCTTTTAAGAAGATAAGTTCATCAATTACACCTTGTCCAGCATTGCCTTGGGCACCACCGTCAACAAGAATATGGGCGCAATCACCAATACGTGAGTTCATAATCTGAAGCTGCCCAACATAACCCATCACCACAGGAACCGCAGCCATATTTGCTGCAATAGCAGGCGTTTGGCTACCCATCGAAGGGGTTATTGGAAGTTCGTAAGGAATAAATGATGGATCGCGAACCGTGTATTTCCAGTTAAGTGTAAAGTCAGAAATGTTCGTGTTTTCTGGAATAATGGTGCGTTCTGATACATTGGCAAGATTTAATTCTGAGTTGGTGACACCAATACGATCATCCATGTAGACTTGGTGTTCTGGAAGCACAACGGTTCCATTATGTGAGGTGCCAACCATTGCAGCTAAGCTCATGCGGAGACGACCAAACAATTCAAAACGACCGAAGTTGTCTACAAAAATACCACCTTGTCCTTCTTGGACGCTCTTTGCAATGTCATAGAGTGCACCACCTTGTGATTCAAACGAAATGAAATCGCCTGCTACAATGAGTGATCCCCATGAGTTTGGTGTAAATTCTTGCTCTGTTTCTGGATCAATTGCAGTTGTACCATTAATACCAAGTGAGATATTTGTGCCATGGGCAAGGAAGAACGAATGGAGTGAATACTGTGTCAAAATATCATAATTAAGACCCTGGACTACTTTTTCGTTGTTTGGAGCAACGGTAACTTCAGCTGTAATCGCAGTTGGATTGGCTTGATTGTTTTCTTGACGAACATCAAAGTGTGCATCGCGATCAACAATAGTACCAAAATCACATGCTAAGGCACCAATATTGGTACCAAGCACTAAATTACGTCCGGTTCCTTGATCAAGAGCGCGACCATTTTGGTAGAACTGGAATGCTGAAATATTGTCAGTTGGTGTACCATTGACAATGCGGCTTGGCGTCAAACAATCAACACCAGCAAGCGCCAATGATGTATGGAAGAGGAAGCGTGCATTGTGGAAGGCAATTGTTGGACGATAGGCTGACTGTGCAAGCTTAAACGATTCGCCACCGATGTATGTTGCTTCAGACTGCTGCACAATATTCTTTTCGTAGACATTGTGAAGCTCGTCAGTGTGCTGGAGCGAAACACTATCAATATCCATACGACCATTGATCAAGAAGCAGCCTTTACCATACTGAAGAAGTCCACCATCATTTGCATAGGTACGGAGCTTAAAGTTTGTTTCTGTTCCTTCGATAAGAGCTGAACCACCGGTTACCGCTTCTTGAATCGAAAGAATGTTGATTGCATTAGTTAGAGCTGAATCACCAAGAACATTCATATGCCCTTCAACATCCAATATTATGCTTCCATATCCTGCTTCAGCAGTCAACTGTTTTGCTGCAGACACAAGGAATTCAGAACTTTGAGAAACACCCGTGCTATCACATCCTGAGCGGAAGTAGAACTTGGAAGTCCCACGTAAGTCAAAGGTTGGAACGACGACAGGTGATGGTGCACGATAAGGATTAGGTGATCCGTCTACAATCAATGCTGATGCATTACGCTCTTTCACCAAGGTATTAATTTGTGGCGAAATATTATTCACCGCAAATTGTGCTAAAATACCTGCAGGAATGGCTGGATTTGGTGAGAAGTTGTTTGCTGCAGCAACGTAGTCAAAATAACACTGATTATCGGTGCTGAGGATACCATTTTGACCAACTACAAAGCCATACTGAACTCCAACTGTAGGAGCTGGGCTTAAGAGCCAAGGATTCGAACGAAGGGCTGGATAGGTCAAGTTACGGTTAACGGCAAAAAGACCAGACCACGAAGGCGCTGTAATACCAGAATCAATTACGCGCATTTCTGCTGCTGTTCCGAAAAGTACATTGAAGTTAATATCAGAAATTGAGAATGGAACACCCGCTGCATTCAGCGTGTAACTTTGAACAGCAATAGCACCTGTATCAAGAACTTCAAGCTTCAAGCGACCCGTGTTGCCCATGAGATTGTGTGCATTGAATGCAATAATACCTGCGTCTGCTGGATTAGCTGCAACAAAACCCATAAATGAATCTACACTTACAAGAATGGTCGAATCAAAATCGCTGTCAGCACGGCGCTCAAAGGTTACATGAGGAACTGCTGGTGTATGGACGACTTGGTCCATCAACACAACAAAGTAGGCGCCTGCCGTTTGTGAAGGAGTAAACCCAATGGTTCCACCATCAGCACAGCGGAATTTCAAGTTACCGGCACCACTAAAGGTCACCATTAAGCGATTGAGCCCGCCTCGGAAATAGAGGGTATCGGCCAAATCAAATGTAATTGTACGGCCTGCATCCGCAACCAAATCAAGAACAACTGGGATACCAGGATCATCGTTAGCAGTAATGTTAAACGCGCCTGCGGTTGTAACTGCAATATCTGTTGTTGCTGCATGAACAGTTACTCGTGTCACCGCAGGACCAGGCACTATTGTTTGGCCCAGTAAAACGTCTGCAGTAATATTAATGTTATCGTCGGTCACATCGGTGAACACTGGACCTGCCCAGTTTACGCCATACGCAGATTTTCCGGGGAATATTCCCGCGAGTAAGAAAATCCACAAGACCCTCCGAAGAGCTTGTCGTTTCATACACTCATCCTTCTTAAAAATGTTACTAAACCCTTTTTGACTCTCTCGTTTTAACTCTTGTCCTCCGAACAACAAAATAAAAAATTTCTGTTTACATGTTCAGAAATTCAGTTCTAGTTAATTCAGAAACGAATGTCAACAGATGTTGTAACACGCTTCTTTTTAAAAAAGGAAGAGTTTTTTGAAAGAATTTTTAAGATTTGACAGCAACCCATAAATCAAAGCGTTTTCGCTCTGGAAGAAGGTCACGAATAAAAGAATAGCGCTTGAATTCTTCGGGCGAAGAGCGCATAACTGCCCTTTGACGATCCGTCACCGGCAATGCATCAATGACATCCATCCGTGCAGGGAAATTGAATGCTTCTCGATAATTATTAATAAAAGCATCTCTCGTATAAAAAAAGTTAAGAAATTCATAAACCAGAGACTCTTTTTCACTGCCGACGGGAATAGCACAATGTTCAATTGAAATAAGCGCATCGTGTGGAATTACAAAATCAAGATGCTTAAATGCCGCAAGCGCACGCCAAATTTCAGCCGATTGCATAATGGCAGCGTCAACAGCTCCCGATCCCAAAAGATAGTCTCCACGCAGGTTTGTATAATTTTCAACCCACGCCTTCTGATTTTTAAGAAGTGACTCGACTTCCTTAATCTGCTCAGGCGACAAAGAAGAGACCGGACCAAAAAGATATTGAGTTGCAAAAGATATCGCTTCAAGCGGGTCGTTCGTCATCACGATACGGTATCCAGCATGGTGGTTAAAGCGCGTGAAGACAAGATCCCATGGAGATACAATGCGTGACGGATCAATTTTATTGGTATCATACCCAATACAAAAAACATCCCAAACGAGAGGTATTGTGTACTCATTTTTGGGGTCAAAAGAGAAACCCAGTAAAAGAGGGTTGAGTTGATCTAAAAACGAAAGCTTATTTTTATCAAGTTTTTTTAAGAGCCCCTCATTTTTAAGACGCGCTATCACATAGTCAGAAGGGACAATAAGGTCATAGTCCTTTCCCTTTGACGACTGTAATTTAACCAATAATTCTTCATTGGTTGAATAGGTGCTTAAATGGACTCGTATCCCCGTCTCTTTTTCAAATTTTTTTACATACGCTCTGTCAAATGCAGCACTCCACGCAAGAACCGTGATAGAGCGCTCTGGTTTAAAAAACTGGAGTCTCGAAGCAAACACAATGAGACTTACAATCACCACCCAGGCCAGTATCATTAAGCTACGAACAATACCTACTTTTTTTTTCATAAGCTTCATCACTAAAAGACCCGAAATTTTGTTTTTAAAGACGAATAGCCGACAATCAAGAGGCTACTAAATACAAGCAAAACAGTCGAAAGTGCATTAACAATAGGCGACACACCCGTGCGCAGCATCGAAAGAATGTAGAGTGGCAATGTCTGGAATGTACTTCCTGCACAAAAATAAGCGAAAATAAAATCATCAAATGAAACAATAAAAACAAGAATTGCTGCAGAAAAGAGCGTAGGTCGCAAAAGAGGCAAGGTCACCGTCGTAAAAACCTGCAATGGCGTTGCGCCCAAATCAAGCGCCGCTTCAGTAAGCCGATAATCAAGCTCTTGGTAGCGATCGTACACCAACGGCACCACATATCCAAGCCCTAAAACTGTATGTGCAATAATAAGCGCCCACATCCCCAAAGAAATTCCAAGCGCAGAGAACAGACTCAAAAGACCAACCGCGAGCACAATTTCGGGGAAAACTAAGTTAGCGTAAAAATGTGAAAGCATAAAACGAATACGCCCACCCTGCATTGCAAGATAAACAAAAAAAACGCCCATTACCGTACTGAAAATAACGGCAATACTCGAAACAATAAGTGAATTGTAAAGCGCATGCCAAATTTCTGATGAAGAAAAAAGCTCCTGATACCACCGCGTCGTCAAGCCAACCCACGCAGATGGAAATGGCGCATTATTAAAAGAAAAGGCACAAAAAACAACTATCGGGATAAAGAGAAACGCATACACCAAAACAATCCAGATAATATTCCATCGTTGAGCCAATAAGGAATGTTTTCCCATTTTATACCTTCCGGTGAGTAACATGCCGCATAAGACGCCGAGAAAGAAGATAAATAAGACAGAGCACAAGGCACAGTACACACGATGTTATAATCGTAAACGCCGCACCGAATGAGCTCGTTTTTGCATGAAGGGTATAGTACGAAACAACGCCCCCTGCAAACATTACTTTATCCCCTCCAATCAACTCCGGTATCACAAACTCGCCAAATGCAGGAACTAAAACAAGAAAAAAACCAGAACGAATCCCCGGCAAACTCAATGGAATAACAATACGCCACAGCGTCTGCCACCATGTTGCACCAAGATCAGATGAAGCCTCATGCAAGCGAACATCGAATTTTTCGAGCGCCGAATAAATAGGCCAGATCATAAAGGGAGTATAACAATAGACCATCACAACAAAAACCGATGCTGTCGTGTGGAGCAAATGAAGCGGCTCTTGAATGAGCCCGAGCCACTGCAAAACCGTATTTACCGCACCGTTTCGATCCATAACAAACATCCATGCATAAATATGAAGCAAGAAATTCGTCCAAAACGGAATAAAGAGAAGAAAAAGGAGAAAGTTTTTCCAACGCCCCGCACAAAGCGCAATCCAATAGGCAACTGGATACGCTAGAATCAGACAAATTGTTGCTGTCGAAAGACCCAAAAAAAGCGACCGCATCAGCACAAGTCCATATTCCGCTGTAAAAAAAGCGCGAAAACTTTCAAACGTTCCCGATTGCACACTCAAAACAAGGATAAAAACAAGAGGAACATAGACAAACAGTACCTGCCACACCAGCGCCGGAATTCCTAAAAAGAAGGGAATTTGTGGAAGAAAAAGTTTTTTCATGTTCATCGCTCGAGCACCACCACATTTTTATCAAGCCAGTAGAGATAGACCTGATCATCATAATCAATCTCCTCCTGCCGTACATGCTCTTCGTTCTGCTCAAAAACACGAAGCGCAATTCCCTCATGTACCTGCACTTGATACATCGTTGAATGGCCGTAATAAACTTTATTGGCAACGCGCCCTGTTAACTTTGGCTCACCAACTCCCTCAAGCAGCCGTCGCGAAATCGTTATTTTTTCTGGACGAATACTCACAAATGCCTGAAGTCCCTCACGAACATTGGGCACCGAAGTCCCCACATGATCAACAGGAAAAAAACAGACATCAGGAACATCAACGCCGAAACCCACTTCGCGCATTCCAAAAACACCCTTAAGAATATTCGTGGTCCCTACAAATCGTGCAGCAAAAGAAGATACGGGAAACTCATAAATTTCACGCGGTGTCCCCATCTGCTCAATATCCCCATCATTATTCATGATAGCAACCTGATCTGCAACCGTAAGCGCCTCAAAAGGGTCATGAGTGACATACACAAATGTCGTCTGAAGCATCTCCTGCACATCGCTCAATTCGACCAAAAGTCTTTCACGCAGCTTAGAATCAAGCGCTGCAAGAGGCTCATCGAGCAAAAGCACATCAGGCTCGTTAATAACCGCACGTGCAATAGCAACCCGCTGTTGCTGCCCGCCCGAAAGTTGACCGATTTCTTTATAAAGATGCCGGTCAATGCTAAAGGCTTCTGCAATCTTTCCCACACGCTTGCGCACTTCACTTTTATCAACGTTTCGAACATGCAGAGAATAGGCAATGTTATCAAAAACAGAAAGATGGGGGAAAAGAGCGTAGTTTTGAAATACCGTATTTACACTTCGCTGATTACTGGGCAACTGGGTAATATCCCGATCACCAATAAAAATCTGACCTTCATTGACCAACTCAAAGCCACCAATCAACCGCAAAAGCGTTGTTTTTCCACAACCACTCGGGCCTAAAAGTGCAAAAAACTTTCCCGAAGGAATCACGAGATTGATATTCTCAAGAATCACTTCGCCATGCAGCCGTTTAGTCACCCCACGTAATTCGACACTTTTCATACCGTACCACGAGAAAAATTGTGAAAAAATATACTATTTAACCGCTCGCGCACAAAGAAGCGGCATCACCACATCAGACACCGTGCAAGGAATAATAACTGCCAGGAAAAGGAAAAGATACAGAATCCCCATTGACTCATACCAACCCTCAAATCCATGTGCAACCATGTAGAAAGTCGACGCCATCGAACTTATTAAAATATGGAAAAAATGGAAAGTCAAAGAAAAGATACGAAGCGAATCTTTGTTGTGCAACAAGGTCATTCCACAAATATAGCCAATCAACATAAATGCCACTAAATTCAGCGCATCATAAGGGTCAAAGAAACAGACATGCATCTCCATATCCGCACCCAAAAGACGTCCCGAAAGCGTTGGTAAAAGAATATCAGAAGCAACACATGAAACAGTTGGAATAATAACCGTCAAGAGCGAACCCAACAAGAAGCGCTGCGAACGCCTAAAAAAAGCAATCACCGACCCTGCAACCGCAACAACAATGTGCAAATAGTGAAACGAATGAAAAAGAATATGATAACCACTGTGCTCAGCTTCTTCGGAAACAATCCCCATTCCAATAAAATGAAACGTTGCCAAAAGAATAAAGCTGATTGAAAGCGCTATACAAGCAAAAGGAACATGGCAAAGAATCTCGTCTTTGAGCGAATGAGAATCTTCGTGTCCACAAAGATTGCATTGATCATGATTATGTGACGTGTGATGCATAGGATCCCCCACCATCTTACAAAAGACGCAAAAAATAAAAATACCACGGACTACATACGCCCCGTGGCAGGCTACTGTTTTTTTAGTATACAAAATTAAGGATTTCGCGCAAGCAGGCACTGTTTTTTAAGGAGTATCTCAGAACCATAGAAAAGAGAAAATAAAATAACTATACTGGGGGGCAACACCATCAAACTACTTATCAAAAAGGACTCTTTTATGAAGCTTACAGCCTCCACAAGACGTATCATCTCCGTCTACCTACTCCCTACCATAACCGGCCTCTTCCTCATCTTACTCCTGAGTATTGCCCTCCATCGCTACTCTCGTGATGCAAAATTACTCACGAATCAGCTCCTTGCAGACAATATTGAACAACTGACAACTATTTTCAAACGCATTGATGAAAAATGCAAAATCATCGACTTTGAGCACGAAAAAAACTTTGTTGATTTCTTAAATGTCAAAGGCTTTACCGGTTCTGAGGTCGGCGCCATGAACCTTGCAGCAGCCGAGGCTTGGGAAGGCCCGTATCTCCCAACTAACCCAACAGTCCAAGATAAAAACTTTGTTATTGTCGAAACAGCAGCTGGCTACTACCTCGCCCCGGGTGATGGAATTACCCTTGCCAACGGGAAGATCATTGGCAAAGATATTATTCTCAATAAAGACACTAATTTTGAAAAGCTCATACAAGATCCTACCGCGCTCCAGTACAATGGACGTCCACTCGCAGCACTTATCAAGAAGTAAAATAATCCAGAGACATGGCAGCGCGTACCTGTTGCATCGTATGAGCGGCAACAGTGCGCGCTTCTTCACACCCACGCTTTACCATCTCCATGGCCCCAGGAATATCTGCTTCATATATTTTTCTGCGTTCCCTTATCGGGCTTAAAAATGCCTCAAGAACTTCAATAAGACGCTTCTTCAGAACAACATCACCAAGCCCACCTTTTTGATACTGTTCTTTGAGCCGCGCAACTTCTTGTTTGTCCGGATCAAAAGCATCCAGATAGGAAAAAACAGGATTCCCTTCCACTTTTCCAGGATCAGAAACGCGAGTATGATTCGGGTCGGTGTACATACTCATAACCTTTTTCACAATCAAATCGGTCTGATCAGAAAGATAAATAGCATTCCCCAAGGTTTTACTCATTTTCGCAGCACCATCAATCCCTGGCAGACGCGCAATAGGCGGAATAATTGCTTCAGCTTCTCTCAGCACATCTGTTTTATACAGACGATTAAAAGTTCGGACAATTTCATTTGTCTGCTCAATCATGGGCAACTGATCTTCGCCTACGGGCACATATCGAGCTTTAAAAATAGTAATATCTGCAGCCTGGCTCACCGGATACATTAAAAAGCCCGCCGGGATACTCAATCCAAATCCTTTTTGACCTATCTCTGTCTTAACGGTCGGGTTACGTTGCAAACGACTCACCGTTACCAAATTTAAGAAAAAAACAGTTAATTCTGCTATTTCAGGAACCGAAGTTTGAATAAAAATAGTTGTTTTTTCAGGATTTAGACCAACTGAGAGATAGTCGAGAACGACCTGTGTGACCTGCTCACGAATGCGTTGTGGATTTTCATAATTATCAGTAAGCGCCTGCGCATCAGCAAGCATAACAAACTGTTTATACTTTTCCTGGAGTGCTACGCGGTTTGCAAGCGAACCAACATAATGGCCTAAATGCAATGGCCCTGTTGGTCGATCACCTGTTAAAACAACCTCACGATTTTGTATACTCACTAAAAACTCCTTTGGAAAATATATGGCTCAACGACACCATTTTTTGCCCTCTTCTAAAGAACTGTAGCAGAAGATGTGCAAAAGTCTCTAAATTCGTCTACAGTAAAAATTAGAATACTTTGTAAAACAAAAGCAGTGCAAAGGAACCCTAATACCATGGAATGGTTTATGCAAATCGTAGAGTACCTCAAAACCGAGTGGCTCTTTATGTCGTGGCGCGACATTGTAGAACTCCTGTTCTTCATATCTGTCTCTTATTATATTCTCAGGTGGCTTAGTAAAGACAAACAAAAAAACCTTACCTTAGCTTTTTATGGCTATGTATTTTTAACCGCTTTTTCATTCTATGCAAACATTGAAGGAATGGCGCTCGTATTGTTAGTCAGTGCTCCTATCGTCATGATGCTCTTTATTTTTATTCACCAACAGACGCTTCAAAAAAACTACATTTCACTCAAAGCAGCACCGCTCAAAAAAGTGGCTTCTGACAAGTGGCTCGAAGAGCTTATCCAGGCGAGTCTACGCGGGGTAAATGCCAACAAAACAATCATTTGTGTTATCGAGCGCGCGCAAGCCTTGAATGCATTTTTTACAGCACGCTGCACCTTCAGTGCGCCGATCACTCAAGAGCTCCTCACACTCCTCATTAACACATCACAAGCTGAAGAGGATCACATCACTATCTGGGTAACACAATCAGGAATACTAACTGCAATCAACCCTCTTTGGCACGCAGAATACGATGAAATATGGGTTTCAAAAGAAATTAAATTACTTCATAAGTGGAAGCAAGATGCGCTCTTTATTACACAAAAAAGCGATGCTCTTGTCACCGTTCTTTCGGCAGAAACAAGACTATTTGATGTCTTTGTAGATGGAAAAAGATTTGACAACATCAGCGCAAATTATGCATTCTCTCTTATAAAGCAACTCTGTATAGAAACTTCTTCTTCAAAAGGATCTTCTCATGCATCCAGCACTCGTAAGAACAATCAACAGCACCCAAACATGTAGGATTGGGGCCGTTTTGGTGGGCACGACCTTCTGGGTTCTTGTCAATACTTTTCATGACGCCACTATAACGGTTGAGGTACCAATCTGCTTTTACAACACGGATACCACAACTATTTCTGCTCCTGAAAAAGTGCGTATTACCCTTTCAGGTAGGCGTGCTGATCTTAAAGCACTCAACTTTACTCAACTTGCCGCTCATATTGACGCCTCTACGTTAAAAAAAAGTAACACCTCCATTCCCTCCATTTCCTCTACCCCCTCCATTCCCACAATTCTCTCTGAAAAACACCTTCTTTTACCTCGATCAATAAAACTGGTAAACTATTATCCGACAAATCTCATACTCTCTGTTCAACACAAAGAATTAGCACGTGAAGAATCAACAGGAGTACCGACAGACAAACTCTCACAAAAATGAAAAGGTGACTTTACGTGGTTCCCCTCTTTGGAACTGACGGCATTCGGGGATATGCCGGAAGGGATTTTTTTTCTCGCCCCTCATTAATCAACTTTGCGGAAGCCTTTGCGCTTTTTATGCAAGAACGCTTTCCCAAAAACCAAGGGATTGTCATTATTACTGACACACGTATCTCTGGAGAATGGATAAAAAGCTGCCTTTCAACTGTTTTTCTTGTGCGAGGCATTCCTCTCTATGATGCAGGTATCCTCCCAACACCAGCAGCGCAAACTCTTTTGGAGCAATGGCCCGAGTGCAGTGCAGTACTCATTATCTCAGCTTCCCACAATCCAGCAGCTGACAATGGCATAAAAATAGTCCTAAAAACAGGGAAAATGACGACTGAGGACGAAAGCGCTCTTGAGCAAAAATTTTCCTCAAAGCAGATGCCTTCCGATATCGTTCATTTTTCTCCTCTCAGAAGAATTGTAGATGCCGAGCTCATCTACCAAGCAACAGTGCTCTCTGAATTCCAAAAAACTGATTTCACGGGGGTTACCGTTGCACTTGATTGTGCACATGGTGCAACTTACCGAGTTGCACCCGCTCTTTTCAGTTCACTCGGTGCCAATGTTATTCTCTGTAATGCTCATCCAAACGGAACAAATATTAATAAATCATGTGGATCACAAGCGCCACGCGACCTCCAAGAGACTGTTTTAAAATACCAAGCCTCTATCGGATTTGCATTTGATGGTGATGGTGATCGCGTTATTGCCGTTACGCGCAAAGGCATCGTCAAAGATGGTGATGATCTTCTCGTTCTCCTTTCACAACATCCTTGCTATCGGGCAGAACAGACTATTGTCGGAACACAGATGTCAAATCTTGGATGTGAACGTTTTTTCACCGAACAAAAAAAGACATTTATTCGAGCCGCTGTTGGTGACAAATATGTTGCACAAGCAATGGGTGAAACAGGTGTGCTTTTGGGCGGAGAGCCCGTTGGGCATATTATTCTTGCAGATCTTCTCAAGAGCGGTGATGGCATACGCGCAGCACTCAGAGTACTCGAGCAGATTATGGCATCAAGCAACTGGGATCTTGAAACATTCACTAAGTATCCTCAAGCGCAGGATTCGCTTGTTGTCGATCGCCGCTTTGATCTTACTCAAGAACCCTACTCAACTGTTTTACAAGAAGCAGAATCAATGACCAGAGGTGGTCGTATTTTAGTCCGTTATTCTGGCACAGAGCCGCTCTTGCGCATTATGGCCGAATCTTCTGATATTCGCTATGCGGATCAGACGGTAGAATTTTTAAAAACATCTTTCACAAAACTTTTTTCATCCCTTTCAGGAGTCTCTTTATCATGACCAACAAAACGACCTTCCAACAATTGTATGATACGATAAAATCACTTTTTGTAAGTGGCTTTTTTGCTCTACTTCCTCTTGCCATTACCTTTGCTATTTTTGCTTTTCTTTACCGAACGGCAAAAACATGGTGTAGCCCCGTCTTCTATATTCTTCCTTCGTTTCTAACAAACATTCCCGGAGTAGAGCTCTTTATTGTGCTTCTTTTTATTATTGGCATGGGCGCTGTTCTTAAATTTTTTGTTATAAAGCCACTGATAGAAATACTCGAAGGAGCATTTAAAAAGCTTCCCTTAGTAGGGCAAGTCTATTTTGGAATCAAACAACTTTTGGGTGCATTTAGTCCAAAAGACAAAAATCATTTTCAACGTGTTGTACTCGTCGAATTTCCTCGACGCGGAACTTTTAGTTTGGGATTTTTGACCAATGAACTTCACTCAGAACTCTCACCAAAAGATGCGAATGGCAATGTTACAACCACGTATTTCAATGTTTTTGTTCCACACACGCCTAATCCAACAACTGGTTTTTTTATTATTGTGCCTGAACAAGAATGTCACGAAATTCCTCTCACACGACAAGAGGCGATGACCATTATTATTTCCGGCGGCATTATTCAACCAGATCGGTTTAAAAAAGCAGAATAATTAAAGCGGCTCTTCTGAAACAAACTCAAGAAGATCACCCGGCTGACATTCAAGCACTTTACACAGCGATTCGAGCGTAGAAAATCGAATTGCTCGTGCTTTGCCAGTCTTTAAAATCGACAAATTTGCTTCCGATATGTCGACTTTTTCAGAAAGCTCTTGGAGTCGCATTTTACGACGAGCCATAATTGCATCAAGTCGAACAATAATAGGCATTATCCATTCCTTTAAATGGTAAGCGACTGGTCTTCTGCAATATCACTGCCACGCTGGAGAGCCAAAACAAAAAAACCCAGGGCGACCAGCACAATGATACGCACAATATCAGCAGAGCTAATCGCAAAAAAAAGTATGCGGTGCCCAACGGGATTGTGAAGCGTACAAATAAGCGATTCAAGTGTCCGCTGAAAAGGCGCAAAAACCGTCCAAATTAAGAAGAAAACCCAGGCTTTACGGGTCAATAAAAACGCCTTGCGTGAAAAAATATCTCCCGACTCAACCATGTACGAAAGTCTAAAAAGATAAAAGAGACTCACCAATAAAAGAAGATATCCCACTCCTGTTGCAACAAGCCCGAGTCCTATCTGAAGATGCGAAAAACGGTCTTTCAAAAGCCAATCAAAGAGCCAGGCATACGTAACAATAGCAGCAAAAGCAACAATCCCCCAACGCAAAACAATACTCCAACGCTCAAAGGATCTCATATTCTTTTTTATCACGGTTTTTCCATTCTCTTCATAAAGCTCTTTTTGTCTCTGTAAAAAGATAGCAACTTGCACAAAACTTACTATTCAAAGTTTTTATAATAAAAGAGAAGCGCTCGGGAGTAGTTGAGCGCTTCTCTTACAAAACAACAGACCTACATGCAGTGCAAACGAGTGGTCTGAGATTCCTTAGGAGTCAGAAAGTTGAATAAACAAATTATTAACAGAAGAAAGCTTACACTTCTTTTTATCGTTTATCAATATATTTTTAATGTTTATCAATAAAAAAACAAACCCCTCGTTCTTGTAAAAAAAATACTTTCTGTTATAATTAAAAGCGATAATAATAACAAAGAATCTAGTCTGATGCAAAGTACCTGTAATGAAAAATTGGTTATTTTCAAACACATTGTTTTCTCACTTTTGGCGAAACTGCTTTTTTTACTTAAGCGCCACCTGTTTCACCTTCGCTCTTCCAGCATTCACTGGATTTTCTGCGCCATTTTTGCAAACCAATATCACCCAGCACACACCTACCCCTCGTGCCCATACGATCTTCTCTCAAAAACCCTCTTACTTTCTCCAAACTATTAAAAAGCATCCCTACGTCTTCCTAGGACTTTTTTCTTGCATCGCAGGAGGCGCTCTTTTTTATTATCTAAAGCCCTCTCTGTTTAATTTCTTCTCAAAAAAAAATCCACTCAACACTAGCGTTCCGCCCACATCAACTGTTAGTGATAATGAAGAACACCAAGAAAAAAAACAGCAGCAAGACAATCTTGAAGGCAACTCTATGAATGTAAAAAGTCTTATCACTGTCGCTACAGCAGCAGCCCTCTCTTTTGTGCCACCAATAGTATCAGTAGAAAAAACAAGCCAAACACTTAAAGAATTTGCGGGGGCTTTAGACGAAATAGTCACCAAAGAACCAACGCAACCAGTCTCTCCACTCTCGCTTAAGCCTCACGAAGTCATCAAGAGCTTGGAAAATATTGGAGCCATCATATCTTCTACTGAAGAAGAGTCTCTTCATGGCTACCAGATACAATCTGCCGACCAGGGATATAACCAGTGCTGGCTCTACGCCGGGCGAAATTATATTTTTATGGCTCTTCTCTTTCTTGCAAAAAACAAGGAAGAGATAAAAGCTCTCTATAAGGCAATGGCCGATCAAACATACGCAGATAAGTTTGCAGAAGGCCTCGTTAAAAAAATTACAGATTCAAGCCAGGAGGGACTTCGAGGTTTGAGCTATACCCCATCCACAGGCGAAGGACGCGGTGCTACCATTGACAATCTACTATCTCATTACAAAGAAGCATTTGATGGAAAACTATTACCCGAGATATCTAACTTACCCTCTAAAACCGGGACTACAGACCTTGTTCTTTTTGGAAATCTTGGTTTTACGTCATTTTCAAAACTAAAGGACACCAACAATATAATTACAGGAGGTGCTGAAGCACTCAAAACCTATATCAATGAGATAGAAAAAACTAACGTACTCCCAAAATCACATCTTGTACACGATGTCCTGCTCATGTACTCAAACCGAGACTTGTTGAATGGTTTTGAAAAACTTAGAAATGATGATGCATTCACAATTCTTTCGATGTATTTTTCAAAAGAACGCCCTCATGCCCATGGCCTTGCACTAGTTATAACAAAAGAAAAAGATTCTCAAAATAACAATCGTTATCTCTATCTTTTCGCAGACTCTCTTGGTGGCAGCCTTCCTAAAAAGCAGATTCGCCGTTTTAATATGTTACTTACCGACCCCACCTACCTTCAAGAAACAAAATTGAGGAGTATTGTATTCTTAAAAAGTGATTTTAGACAAGCCTTCGATCGCTTTCACGAGCTTGCTGAACTATCGAAACAAATTAACGATAAGCATCCTGAAATATTAGATACTGATAGCCTCTCTAAATCGAACAATATTATCACATTACTGAATCAAATGTGTAACCTAATTGCTGGAAATTACGTAATTACTGGAATTGTCAGCGCTGTACAAAAATATTATCAAGAACTTACCAGCACCCACAAGATAAGCCAATTCAATGACCTTAAGCTTTACAAAGAAAAATATAAACCCTACCTTATTGAACGCTTTAACACTCAAAAGAAGCTACTTCTAGACATTTTAGACACTACCTTCAAAGATGCTCTCGATAAAATAGATCTTTTTATCAAAAATGTTCAAATTAAAGAATTTTCAAAAGAAGAAATTGACCTAGAGGTAAAGGTTCTTGAAGAAAAAAGAGATAAAGAAATAAATGACTTGGAAAAACGAAAAAAGAACTATCAGCAAGAATTAGAAAAATGGGAAAGTGAAGATCCAGGCTCTACCCCAAACAAAAACTCTGAACGGCGTGCGTGGATAAGTAAAAAGCCTACTGAACCTCACACTCCACCATGGATAGAGAATCAAAAACAAAGAATCAAAAGACTAAAAGAAAATCCAAAGGAATATTACTACCAGGCAAAAGAATTAGATCTATTAAAAGAACATGTTAAATCGTCTAAAGATCTCTTACAAAAAACTAAAACACTCGTAAACACTCTTCCTCATATCGATACCCTATAAATTATTGCCGGGATTTTTCAAAACTACCCGTTATAAACCGTAGGATAAAGAGATCGATTCCCGCTTCGCCGCATCCATTTTTAAGCGCACAATCAACTCCATAAAGCATCGAATGTGCAACGGTAAATTCATGCGGTTTATACCGACGCCAATCTCGCTGCATAAAAGAAAAAGGTAATCGGTTCCCCTTTTTGTCGGGCGCCAGATCCCCCTTCAAAGCACGAGTAACAAAAGCATGCGCCTGCCACAACTGCTCAGACCAATACGCCACCCAGAATTCTGAAGGGTACTCATCTCGCACTGCATGCCAAAGTGGCAAAAACAATTTCTTATCTTTAGCAAAGAAATATTGTGCCATCTTAAAAAGGGAATGATCTGCCGCAATAAGGTGATGCTGCCAAGCTTTGTAAGCCTTCTCTCCTGAAACACCCCCAGCATACACATAAAGCCCATTGAGTACTGCCTGCTCAAGCGAGACTCCCTTTTCTGCTTGTTGCAGAAAAGGCTCAGGAAAAAGCTCTTTTGTTCCCAAAAAAATTTCTGGAAAAACAACCTGCCACAAAACATTTGCGTCAACAGCAGAAAGAGGCTCATCACACAAAATAATTTCTCGTCCCGGTTTTTGCTGCTTACCAAGATTTTTTTCATTAATAAAAAAACCGACCTGATGCGGTCCTTCATAATCAGCTAAAAATGCCAACAATGGTTTTTGAACAGCAACAGACAGCTTGCTCAGGTCACCGAGCCAAAAAAACTCCTGCGCACCCAAAAAACTCATCCCAAGCCGCCGATCAATCTCAGAAAACTCAACACTTCCTGCGTCAATTACCGTTGCTCTTGAGAGCCCTGCATTTTTTACAAAAATTGAAATGATTTGAGAGCAAAAGAGCCACGGATATGCTTCTCCAACAAAAATATACTCTGTATCTTTTGTCGGCCGCCCCGCAGCTCTTTCTGCTAAAAACTTCTTAATACTCACTCTGGAAAGAAGAAATAAATGAAGAAGTATTAATTTGTGGTTGTTGATGGAGCCGCTCTGGTAATTGATACTGATTCATATCAAAAAACTCAAACAACTCGCGAGCTCCCTTAAGCGCGTACGCTTTGGTCAAATCAAAATCTTCCCACGAAATAGGTTCACGTTCAGAAGACCCCTGCACCTCAACAACAGTGCCTGACCGCGTCAAAACAAAGTTGAAGTCAGCATCAATAGCACTATCTTCTGCAAAATCCATATCAAGAAACGCTCCTTGACTATTGATTCCAACAGAAACCGCTGCAAGATCATCTTTTAAGAAGTTATAGGGAATAACGCCACGCGCTTTCCATGTTGCTTCAGCAGCTTTGAGTGCTAGAAATGCACCGGTAATACAGGCTATCCGCGTTCCACCGTCAGCTTGAACAACATCACAATCTATAAAAACTGTCTGTTCTCCAAACACTTGAAGATTAGAAACTGCACGCAATGCACGCCCTACTAAACGAGAAATTTCTATCGTACGCCCGTTACGCTTGTTAGAAGTAACTTCACGAACCGTCCGTATTGGAGTCGAAACAGGCAACAACGAATATTCAGCCGTAAGCCATCCTCGACGTTTTCCTCGTAAAAAGTGCGGAACACCAGTCTGCAATGTCACTGCGCAGAATACCTTTGTACGTCCCAATTCAAATAAAACAGACCCAGCAGCATATTCAAATACATCGTACGTTACTTTAATTGGCCGGAGATCATCTGGAGCTCTGTTGCCAGACCGCATTCTTGGATACA
>Ga0209417_1000360_pt1 | contig 113857 bp, 68 predicted proteins | sample RifGroF2_FD_184002 | JGI IMG/M metagenome (GOLD analysis project Ga0209417, IMG submission 184002) | Groundwater microbial communities from Rifle, Colorado, USA - Groundwater F2 (SPAdes) (version 2) | ecosystem: Environmental > Aquatic > Deep subsurface > Groundwater | place: Rifle, Colorado... | reverse complement strand
AAGAATTAAATGGTGTATTTGAACTTCAGATGACGGCTAATCCGGATATCTTAAAGAAAGTCGGAGAATTGAAAAAAACCATGAATCGGAACCTTTTTAGCGTGGGTTTCGCGGCGGAGACTATGCGCAAAAGCCGAATCGTCGCGGAGGCGAGAAAAAAGATGAAAAATAAGAATACCGACATGATTGTCGGTAATGATGTAACGCAAGCCGGCGCGGGATTTAGGGGCGACACCAATAACGTAGTGATGATTTTTAGTAAAGATGCAACCTTGTTGAATATGGCCGGCACAAAATTGGAAATAGGCCATAAGATTTTAGATATGGTTAAAGAAAAAGGCAATACCCTTGCTCACGCCCCGCCGTTTACCCCGTTAGAAAGCCTCGTCCCGTTACAAAAAGGCTTTGTAATGGGACCCGCCATTTATAGCGGGGTAAAAGCCCCGTCCTTTCTAACGGGGCTTACTTCTCAGGATACCCTTGAAGCTGCAGCGCGGCTTACTCAATCCTTAGAACCCCTTTACCATAGGCCTGAAAATAAAAAAAATCCCTCCTTACCCGGTATTGCCGGCAATAATATTCTCATTACCGCCGGCTCCACCCGGGAACACATTGATCCCATCCGTATTTTAACCCGTCAGTCAGAAATCGAACTGCCTTTAGCTATTGCCCGTATTGCCGCGGACAATCACGCCAACGTCATCTGTATCTCCGGACCGGATATCAATATCTCATTGCCAAACATTACCCATCTTAAGGTAAATACAGCCCGGGAGATGGCTGAACTGGTGAAAAAACATTTTACTGACGCGGATATGTTTTTTTCTCTGGCTCAAACTCCTCTCTTTAAACCTTTGGCTGCCTCCGGGACGAAAATCAAGAAGGCCGGAAAATTCAGTATGGCCTGGATGCTCGTTCCTAATGACCGGATACTGCCGGGTGATTTCGCGGTGAATCCAAACGTCATTATTAAGACCTGGGATGATTTTAAAGAAGCGCCATCAGATAATCTGGAGGCGGCCGCTCGCGTCCTGCTTGAGGCGTGTGATGATGACCCCCGGCGGTATATGGGCGTAAGCCGGTTGACTAATTGGGATCATCAGGACATTCAACAAAAGGCCCGGGAACTGACAAAAGGGCTTAAGCTGGCTATGGACAAGGTGCAGGCTATCTGCGGGTTTATCCAGGAGAATATTCCATATCATATTGACGGCTGGGATACACCGGCCTCAGAGACCCTGCGCAAGAAATACGGCATGTGCGCCAATGTAACAAACCTGGCTGTTGCCTTATGCCGCGGCCTGGGTATTCCGGCGAGATTCGTTACCGTGGGAATTCATAAAAACGCGTTTACGCACGATGTGATGCCCAGCTATTTTGACCGGATGCGGCCCTTAACACGCCATTATCTTATGCAGGTTTATCAGGCCGGATACTGGCAGGATGTGCATGTGGATTTGGTTAGCGACCCTGGGGCACTGGTGAAGGCGTATAAGAAAATATACGCTTCTAAAGATGATATTTTAGCGGCCAGAAAAGATACGAAGTCGCAGGGATTGGGTAATGACGGGGCCTTTCGGTATCTGAACCGTCTTTACTGGGAAAAAATAAACGCGGGGCACGCGCCGGCATATCTGCCTTCAGGAGCGAAGATTATTTTTATCGCCGGGCTTATCGGCAGCGGGACAACGGCTGTGTCGGCTATGGTGGAGATTTTTGCTTTAACCGGCGCCAAAGTGATTAGTCTTGATGAAATCAGGCGGGCTATTTTTAATGAAATAAAGGTTGAAGCCTCGCGGATTGCCGGTAGGGATATTTTGGCTGATGATGGCTGCGTTGATTATCTTCGGGTAGAGACTTTGATGATCAAAGGCAAGGATGTGAGGGATGCCGTGATGCAAGTGATTGGCGCGCGTATTCAAGAGGTTGTTGATAATCAGGTCAGCGATGCCCTTGCCGCGGGCCATAAATATATTCTCATCAAGGCCGGCTTATTTCCGCAAATTGACTTCAAAGAAAAAATTGAAGAGCTGTGGATTGTGGAGACGATAGAAGAAAAGCGATTCAGCCGCCTCAAAGAGACTCGCCCTGTATCCCAAGAGGATATCCTCGCCCTTACGCAATATCAGAAACCTATTTTAGAGGAGCTAAAAGCCAAGGCAAAGATATGCCGTAGTATCAATAATAGTGGTGAGATTCAGGAAACATCGCTGCAGGTAGAAAAATTGCTTAAGGAGCAGGCGTCTTCTTCTTTGGATACGCAGGATAGGAATGAAATTATGTATGGGCGCTGGGATAGGTTTTGCGATAAACTCCAACAGCATTTTGCTATTGAAATTCCGCCCATCCCGCGGCAGAAGATTTTTAATCTTTTATCCAAAACATATAAGCTGGAGGACAGATATTATCATGTGTTAGAGCATATAGCCGGGATGTTGGTTGAATTGGAAGAACTGAATACGCAAGCCGATGCCGCGCTATCATTAGAGTTCGCGATCTGGTTTCATGATTTTATATATCGGCCTCGCCGTGTGGATAATGAAATGAGAAGCGCCCGCTACGCCGGCAGGATAGCTAAGATTATTGGCCTGCCGGATGAATTTATTCAAAGAGTGAAAGGGTTAGTCTTGGGAACCAGGTCTCATATCGCCCCGGAAGATGATGCTTGCGCCCGGATTTTGTTTTGTCTGGATCTTGTTATTTTGGGCGCGGCGGCGGGAAGATATGATAGCTATCGCGGGCAAATTGAAAAAGAATTTAGTTCTATTCCCGGAGTTCTTTACAAACAATGGCGGATAAGAGCGTTAAGAGGATTTTTAAAAAGAGAAAAAATCTATTCCTTGCCGTATTTTTACGAAAAATACGAGAAGCAGGCGCAAAGCAATGTTAAGAGAGAAATTAGAAGTCTTGAGGCTGAGTGCTGGACGCATTTGGAGAAAAATTTCGTTGAGAAGCTAATCCTGCCGAAAGACTCTTTAACTCCTTATCCTTATCAATTAGGCCGGCAGACATTGGCGGTGTATCCGGGATATTTTGATAACCTGGAGAACGAAAAGATTACGCGTACGCATCTGGATGTTATCTTAAAATCCCTCAAGATATTTGATAATTTGACCGTTTTGGTGATAGACAAGCAGCCCGGCCAGCCGGATATTAATGTAGTAAAAGAAAAAGTTAACACTATGTATGCCGCGATAGACAAAGAACGCCTAAAGAACATCCTGGTATTAGGGCTCACCGATAACGGCTTACTGCCTTTTCTTCTTGAGGCATTAGGAGCTAAAACCATTATCCGCAAGCTAAGCGCCTTACCGACTGAGGAAAAACTCTCACATGAATCTGGAATAGCTAAGAAGAATTATGATGCTTATGGCTTAGAGACAATTTTTATCTTACCCGATAATAAATTTATAAAAATCGCCCCGGAATCGCTGAAGAGTTTTGAGGTTCAATTCAAGAAAGACTTAAGCAAGTCTCACATTGTAATTCCCGATAGTGTGCATATTAAGGATGATAGTTTTAGGGAATTGGTTTCAGATTATAATAAAATCCGTAAAGCGCCAAGGCAGGCGGTGCGCGCCCGGGCCGCGGTGTATCCGGGCAGTTTTGATCCGGTTACCGCGGGGCATATGGAGGTGATTAAGCGTTTGTCGGATAGTTTTGAGAAGGTGTATGTGGTGGTGGGATACAATCCGGATAAAGAATATGCCATTACCGCGGAAGAACGAAAAGAATGGGTGGTTGAGGCGGTAAACTCGCGACAGCTTAAGAATGTGTTCGTAGATTCCTATTCGGGTTATATTGTGGATTTCGCCAGAGAAGCCGGGGCGGGCACGATCGTCCGGGGCGCGCGCTCCATAGATGACCTGGGTAAATTGGAGTTGGGGTATAAATATGCCAACGAGATATTAGATCATGGTATTATCACGGCGATAGTGGTGCCTTATCAATACGCGGATATTAGCTCTAGCCGTTTTCGAAAAACTCTTTGGCAAGATGGCAGTATTATTAATGAAATCCCTCTTAATCTAAAACGGCATTTGACAAGTCCGCCTTATAAGGCTTATTGGCGCTACCTTAAATCGCATTTACAGTTATTAAAAGATAAGTCAACTACCAAAATCATTGGCTTGGCAGGAGGTATCGGTAGCGGCAAGACAACAATAGTGGATATGCTTGAGGCAGAAGGGGCATATTGTATTAAATACGATATTATTGGCAAGAAGGTCCGTGACGGAGTAAAGAAGGCGGAGGTAATAAAGGCATTTGGAAAGGAAATATTAGATAGCGCGGGCAGGATTGATTCTAAGAAACTGCGCGGGATTGTTTTCTTTGACCGGAATAAACTTCAGGCGCTTAATGATTTGCTTTTTCCCGCGATGAACAGGCTGGCGTATCAAGAGATCCTTAGAGCCTTAGAAAGAAAATATCACCTGATTGTTATTGAGGGGGCTATCTTATTTGAGACCGGCATTCAGGAAATCCTGGATTGTGTCTGGGGGGTAACGGCTGATGAGCGTGTGGTGTTTGAGCGCAAGAAGAGTGAATACACTCCTGAAGAAATCCGCGCTATCAGAAAAATGCAATATTCTCCCGAGGAACTGAAAGAAATGGTGGATAAAGTAATTGATAATAGCACAACAAAAGAGAAACTTTTTGAATCAGTTAAAAATTTGCTCCAAGAAATAAAGGCAGTAGACAGCCTTAAGGCCAGCAGCGCTCTCAGGGAAAAGGAAACAGATTCCTCTTTAAATTACCCTGAATTTAATCTTGTGGTTAAAGAGGCTGCCGGCCACATCCTGCGATTAAATGAAAAACGTAACGGCCAAGGAGTAATCTTTGGCATTGACGGCTTGCCGGGGTCAAGGAAATCAACGCTTCTGCGGATGATTGGCAGGTATCTGACCGCTCAAGGGTATTACAATCTTATGCTTGAGGGGGATATCTTTGTCAATTTGCCGCTTCTTCGCGCTGTGCGCAAGAAAGTTCTGGGTTTACCTTTGCCTGAAGAGTTGAGCGGGTTTAAAGCACAGGTGTTTTCTATTAAAGAAAATATTGAATATTGTGAGGTGAAATCACTTTTTTATCAAGATAGGATTCAAGATTTATTCCGGGCAATGTCTAACTTTCTGAAATCCTCAAAAGCAGAGATGAAGTATGAGATTGCCGAAGCCTATGATCCCAAAGACTGGCAAAAGAAAAAGTTCGAGTTGCTTTTTAAGAAAAATATGATTATTGGCTTTGATTGGATGTTTGCCTTTACGGACTATTTAAAAGATTATTATGATATTTGTTATCGCATGGAGGCTTACCAGCGAGAAAGTATGGCCGCGTTTTGTAAGAGAGAAAAAGAAAAAGGCGCGGATGAAGAGCTTATCACCGAGTTAGAGCTGTTTTATTACCTTGGCCTATTCTCCAGCTATGAACTCTACGCGGAGGAAACAAAGGAAGCGGTTAATTATATAATTGATGCTATAAAGAAGAGAGTGGAATTGTTAAGAGAAATCCCCGGCTGCAAGGCCAGCAGCCCGCTGGGAAAAAATGACGCTGACCCCTTTTTCTTTTTCTCTAAAACTACCGCCGCTTCGCCGCTTATTATAGAAGCGGACTATCAGATGGTAAAAGGCATAATAAGAGAAGGTGTTTTAAAAGATGGCTTAAAAATGATTATTGATAACGAAAGCATTAATAGCATTGCTATTCTCTGGCATAAATATTTTAGACCTAGGTTATGCGCGGTCTACCTTAATCAAGAATATGCTGAGATAAGGATGTTTACTATGGAGGCATTGCAATATTTAAGCGATAGATATAAACAGCGTTTTGAAAGAGTAGTTGTGGTAAGCGAAGACGCGGTAAACTCAACGAAGAGTCATGAAATACTCCATGATGTTTTCCATTTCTTACTGAAGGAAGATAAAAACACTTTGGATTCTTTGGTGAAGGGTATAGCTGCTCATTTTGGGAACGACGGACGGTATATGTCCGCTTCTAGAATTATTTCAAAATACGTTGGCGAATTTCAATATTTCTATAATTCTGATTGTGAAAGACAAGAGTTCGCTTATGAGCTGTTCCCTGAATTTATTAGTTGTTTTTTCTCAGAAATGTTTTTAGAAATAACGGATAAACGTTGGATAGAAGAATATAGGTACGTATACGATACTACTCCTGAAGAAGTAAAAAATCTATTTGTTGAGCTTGGTTTTATCTGGCCTCCCGCTTACGCCGCCTCACCAATGATTCTTCCCGAAGAAAAAGGGGACGTTTCTATTTATGGCAGCAGCCCGCTTGAGGAGGGAATAATAGTTACCGTCAATGATTTATTGGATGCCCAGGAGGCGTTCCGGGTTTCTCGGCATGAAATAGTTTATACCCAGGACTACAGGATACCTGTTGCCCCATATGTGGGAGATTATATCCTGGCCTGTGGACAATACGCGTTTTGCGAGTATCTGAAGAATTTTAAGGTTAGCGCTGAAGATATCGCGTTGCTGCGCTCTGCCGGCTTATTTGACAGCGATTTTCTAGATTATCTGAGCCAACTGAGTTTTTCAGGCAGGATTTGGATGAAGCCTGAAGGGTCAGTAGTCAGGGCCAATGAGCCGGTAATAAGAATTGAGGCCCCTAAAATACAACTTGAGATTATTAAGACCGCTATCAGGAATATCCTGGGCTTTCAGTCGTTAATCGCCACTAAATCCTCCCGGATTATTCAGGCGGCCAAAGGCCGTCCGGTTGCCGAATTCGGCTTGAGGCGCGCTCATGGAGAAGCTGGATTATTCGCCTCCAGGTCGGCATTTATTGCCGGGGTTGTTTCTACCTCTAATGTGTATGCCGGCATGGTCTTGGGGCTACCGCTTTCCGGGACTATGGCCCACTCTTATGTGATGAGTTATTCTTCGGAATTGGAGGCCTTCCGCAGTTTTGCCCGGGTGTATCAGGATAAAAAAGCGGTTCTTTTAATTGATACCTACAATACCATTGAAGGGGCAAGAAAGGCCTTAATCGTGGCCAAGGAATTAAGCGCCCTGGGTAAAAGGCTTTTTGCCGTGCGCCTGGATAGTGGAGACCTAAATGCGGGGGCTAAGGCAGTGCGCCGGATATTTGATGATGCCGGGTATGACGGAACAAAGCAGTATAAAATTTTTATTCTTGCCTCCGGAGACCTGGATGAATATAAAATCAAAGAGCTTCTTGAACAGGACGCGCCTATTGACGGCTTTGGGGTAGGGACAAATATGGTTACTGGCGGCGAGCAGGCTATTCTTGAGGGTGTGTTTAGCCGGTCCGCGCTCTCGGATACCGCGGGCTTGGAAGAGGTTGTCTTGAAACAGTTGAAGCCTCAGAGCATCGGAGATTTGTTCAGGATAAGAGAATACGCTTTAGCCCAGATGAGTGATAAGTTGGATGGTTTTATCCGGCCGGAAATTACTTTACCTCTGCCGTTAAGCGATAGGTTAATTGTTCCTTCGGAAAGCAATGCCCTGAAGACCGACCTGTATCAATTGCTGATGCTGCAGGCTTATTTTAAGGAAGGACGAACCCGTGAGCCGGCAGTATTTGATTATTTTTACCGCAGGGCCCCGGAGGGAGGAGATTATGTAATCTCTCTTGGCCTGGATAAGGTCTTGGATTATTTAGAAAACCTAATGCCATCCCAAGGCGATATAGAATATTTGACTTCATTAGGATTATTTGAAGCTGATTTTCTTGATTACTTCAAGGATTTTAGGTTTGCCGGGGATGTCTGGGCAGTGCCCGAAGGCAGTGTGGTATTTCCCAGAGAGCCAATATTGAGAATAGAAGCGGCCCTGCCAATAGCCCAGTATGTGGAAACCTATATTCTGAATATAATGAATTTTCAAAGCCTGATAGCCACCGCGGCCTGCCGGGCCTCTTTTATTCTTAAGGGGGTGCCGTTTATAGAAAATGCCTTGGCTTGGGCCCAGGGGCCGGCGGCTCTGGAGGTTTCCCGTTCGGCGTTTATCGGTGGGGCAGTTGGCACAACCAATATCCGTTCGGCTAGGATTTATGGTATTCCTCTAGAAGCGCCGCATAAAGATATGACAGAGGCTGTGGAGGAAATTTCCGCCACAGAAAATCTTCCGGCTTATTTCAGTATTGGGTCTCAGATTGCCTGTGGAGGGAAGACCTCAGCTTTAGGCGGGGTTTATAAGCTGTCCGGGATAAATGGCCGAGATGTGCTTAAAATCAGCAGTACCAGGGAAAAAACTACTTTGCCCGGAAGAAAAGTAATCTACCGCGTAGTTAATGAATATGGGCAGATAACCCGATTAATTCTGGCTCTGGAAGGAGAATGTATCAAAGGGATGCTGGCTAAAGGTGAGATGGCCATTTCACCTCAAGCGCTTGCTTTCAGCCAGGATAAGCGGATTTATCCTGAAGAAGATATTTCGTTGATTAAGAAACGCGCAAAGGAAGAAATTTCCGGGTTTTATTATTCATCGCTTGCCTTCGCGGATATTGATACTCAGGAGGGTTTTATGTATATCAACGGAGGGCTTTATGTGCCTGCGGCGGAAGAAATAATCGATAATCTCCGTGTTTTGACCGGATATGCCAGGAGAAAAGTCATCCCGATAATCTCTACTTGTGATACCCATGTTGATGGTGATCCGGAGTTTAATATCCATCCGCCTCATTGTGTAAAAGGCACAACAAGTTGGGAAAAAATACCGGAAACTTTGGCTCATGGTTACAGTCAGCAGATTTTTATTGAAAAGAATAGTCTTAATGTCTTTGATAATCCTGATGCCGTTAAGATATTCGGGCCTTATGAAAAGGTGGTGGTGTATGGGATGGCTACTGATTATTGCGTAAGGTTGGCTTGCCTTGGACTGATTGAGTTAGGTAAGGAGGTTTACCTGGTCAGTGATGCCATTAAGTCCGTTGATCAAAATGCAGGTGAGGAGACTTTAAAAGAGCTCACCGGACTGGGTGTGCATTTGGTCACTACCGCCGATGTCTTAAGTAACAGGATTAAGCGGCACAATATCATTCGGAAAATTAAGGTCGAGCTTTCCCCAGGCCTCAGAGGCCTTCAAGAGGAACTTATTTGTAGATTATGTCCTGGCCTTGATCCGGTATCCGGGGCTATAAAAAATGGTGATAACGTCAATGCATCCGCCAGCCCGCTGGGGGAAGAGATTAGAAAAAGATTGCTATCTGTATTTTCATATTTTCGCACATTTAAGAAGCAATCCAAGGGGCGTTTTAGTAATAATGTTTTTTCAAATAAAGTTAATCTCTTGGCGGAAATTGCACTGAAGAATCCGCCTTTACCTTATGTCAACACGTTTGTTTTGCAAAAGGCGCGTTGTACTGTTGAAAGTATATTTCAAGAGATAGTTAAAGAAGTAAAAAATACTCTTAAAGGGCCAGCGGCTTCTCAATACGCAACATTGCAATTAAGCCCCCGCGCGCGTGAGATGTATTCCAAGTTGCTAAGTTTAGGGATTCCCGGCAAGAATGAAGAGTACATCCGTCAAAGTATAAAAGTGAGTATTGAAGACAGTGTGTTTAGCAGGGAAGATGAACGCTGGCAAATTTTATACAATTGTAAGGGGATAAATAGAAGAGGCTTAAAATTCCTTTATAAATTCTTAAAGAAATTCCATAAGGATAGCTTCGCCCTATTCTCAAATAAAGAATTCCCTGCCTTTAAGGTATTTTCCGGCAAGCTGTTTATCTATTTGGGAAACCTGGATAATTTCGGTTATTATCATTCATCCTTTGATTTAATCGGAGTAAAAACGACTGCAGTAAGAACAATAGTGCATGAAGTCATGCATTCTTTGGGGAATATTGAGGAATTCCTTCTCTCTGAAGGGCTTGCTGAATACTATACGAAAAGAATAATGGCTCATTTTGGGAATGCCTATCTTGGTTACGTCAATTTCTATCCTCGCTACGAAGATGATTGGGCTGAAAGCATCAGAAAAAAAGCCGAGAAATTAATACAGTTGATTGGCGAAGAAGAAGCCGCGCGGCTGTATGTAAGCGGTGATTTACGGATACTTGAAAGCCATCTCGGCAAAGGCGCATTTGAAGCGTTTTGGCTCTTAGGCGCAGCTGAATGTATTTATGGGATGGATTTTGCTAATAGCAAGGCGGTGTATTTGGCAGAGGAAATATTGGATAATTATCAATCGCAGGAACGGTTAGAAGATATTATAAAAGGCCTAAAAGTAATTATCGGCATAGAATATACCGGAGAAAGCAGGGATAACAGTCAATTGTTTAGCAGTGAAGAAAATTCCGGCAGCAGCCCGCTGGGGGTGGATATAAATAAATACTACATGTCTTTGAGCAATTCTAAGAATTTGCGGGAGTTGACGATAGGGATATTGCGGAAAGGATTAAGAATAAGCAAATCCGCGTCATTAGTGACGATTGCTTTGGAGTTGCAAGCGGCGGCGGTTTCTAAAATAATGTTGTCTGAGGCATCCCTGCAGGCAGTAATTTTAATCTCAGGCTTGATTACGAGCGCGTTATCTTTGATGATTGTAAGAACTTCTTTGACATCGCGTATGCCTAATTTAAGATGCGGCCTTATGAGGACATCGGCAAGGTTTTTAAACATGTCCGGACAGAAGGCCGGGGTAATCTTTCCTGCCTTTATTGTAGTATATATAACTTTATCGGCTCCGGAGGTTAATAATGCCCTGACAAACACATTCAGGTCAATGACGACGATGTTTTTCATCGTATTCTTTCTTTACTTCTTCGCAAATACGGTCAATATCTCTGCTGGATATCCTGGCTTTCTTTACGCGGCCGCGCATTTTGGCTGTCAGCTTGTCAAGCCTGTCCGCCGATGTTTCTTTCACCAGCCTATGGATAAGGCGGATCTTATTTTCTATAGGCAGCTTTTCCGCCAGGCTTTCTACTTGGGCCGGGCTGATTTCAAAAGTGATATTATTTCGCATTATTCCCACCTCCTTATGAGACAAAATATAGCATATTATTCGTTACCTGGTCAATATAAATTCTCACTTCTTCGGCAGTCCGCCAGCCCGCTGGGGGATGGGGAAAGGCGGCCGCTGGCCCGAATTTGGACGGTTATCTATTTCATTATGGAGTTATTTCTGACCACTCTATGGGTAGGAGAATTCAGTAAGTCCGAAGGCGCTGCTCCTGACGCGGGCAATGGGATCAATTACCAGGAAGCGAATAATATTCCCCGGAATAGAGATATCCCTGAAGGACTAATGGATAAATTTAGAAAAGAAGAAGTCAGGATGTTTATGGGACTGCCGTATTTTTTAGAAGAGCGCAACGCGGCCATTGATGATACGGCAGCCAAGGCTTTAGAGAAATTGATTTCCGCTCCGGATTTTAAAGAGTTGAATGACGTATTGACAGATGAAGAGATTATATCCCTGATCCGCGCGCTTTTTTCTGTGTACGGGTATCCTCAAGATAAGGCAAGAGAGAATGGCGTTGCTCAACGGGAGGAGTGGTATGAAAAGTTTGTAAGCGAGACCTCTCGTTTTACAGCTTTAATATACTGGCAAAGAGCTGTCTATAATATTGAGAAAACTAAAGAGGCCGTCGACCCTAAAGAGTGCGTGATTTTGCTTAATCGGGCAAAGGATAATCTTGGTACGGCGCGTTATTTCTACCAATCCTCAGTTAAAGTAAAAGAAGCAACCCCGTTAATTGCCTGTATCGATTACCAGCTCGCGGAAATTTCTTGGCTAATTTTTGAAGATAGAGACTGGGATATATTCCCTAGCTTTCATAGTGTCGGGGTATTGGTATTCATCCCTGAATTTATTAGCCAGCGTTTCAATATTCCCAAACAAGATATTCCTGTAGTTGTGCAATCAATCTTGGCGAGGATTAAGGGGAGAGAAAAAGAGGGTGTAAAAAAAGTTCTGCGGAAGGAAGAAATCTCAACCCTGCTGAGGTATTTGGGTGAACTGTATGACAAAGAAGACCTCAGCTGGAAAGATAAATTTCATCATGAATATAGACCTTTTCTTGCCGAATTGTGTAAGCAAAGGGGAGAAGAATCATTAGGACAAGGGAAATATAAAGAGGCCTTAGAGTATTTTGAGAGAGCCCCTTCCGGCGAGATTGCGGTGCTGTTAAAACCTACCATTGAAGAACTGGATAGTTTTGTCAATGTGTTTCCGATTAGATTGTATAATGGGATAACTGTTGAAGTAAGTAATGCTTTTCTAAAATATTTTAAAAATGACGATTATCTATATTATCGGGAGTCCTTTCGGGCATATTTGGAAAGCGTATTGTTTGCCGATCAACAGATCAAATGTTTACCCGGGGCCGCGGGGATGATTCCCGCCATTCTGCGCAAGCTGAAGGATAAACTAACGGACGAGGAGTGGAAATTTATTCTGGAGGCTGTCATCGTGTATTACTGGGAAGATGTCCAGAAACAGCTTTTAGATAAGAATGAAAATGGCCTCCTGGAATTATCTTTTGCGCCTTTTGAAGCTAATGTCTGGTTAGACAAAATCTTATATCATATGGAAATGCTGTCAGAAGACTTTTTAAGGCTCTGGATAGGCTATCGCGCTTCCCAGCTTCCTTTATATCAGCAGAAGCATCCTGAATTTAATGTCTTATACGATATTGAGCAGGGTTCCCAGAATTACAGCGATAAAGAATTGAGGGTAATTTTTGCTTCCCTTGAAACCAAGGTCAGGCAAGAGAAGGATCTCTTTGCCGTCAAGATCCTTACCAGGGCGCTTACTAAGTCCAAAGATAATTTACCGGTTTTATTGCCGACAATTCATATCCTTGCCGGGGTCAACCCGGAGGAATTTAAGCACCTACAATACGCCCCCCTGGTGATGGCCCGCATGCGTAAGCAGTTTAGGCTCAGCATGGATGAGGCAATCTCTGAATTTAAGCAAAGGCTGTTTAGTCCTAAAAAGGACACTAAGAGTGAACGGGAAGCGGCACTTATGTTAATTGCACTATATCGCGACGCGGATTACAAAAAAGAAGACCCGGCTTTTCAGGATTTTCTAAATACTTATGAAAAAGTATTGAAGTCCGCCGGCTTATTCGATGAATTAACCGCAGAATTGTTGAAAAAGTTCAAAGTCGAAATTAAGGCCAGCGATAAAGAGCCCACCGGCAGCAGCCCTCTGGGGCAAGGCAGGAAAATAGAAGTGCCTCCATCTTCGCGGATTATTTTATGGATGCACCCATTATATCAGGAAAGAATATTTCGGGATGAGCTAAGAAAATATTCGGCAGATAATATAATGAGAAACAAAATAGAACAACTCATCTATAGATATAGTAAATTTCAAGAAGAAACAGCGAAAAATGTTGAAATTTTTGATGGTATGAAATTGGTTATAGCGGATAATCATACTAAAAAAGCGGTAAATAATTTCTTGAAGGAGAAAAGAGTGAGCTGTAATTTGTTGACCACGAAATATGATACCTTTGAACTGTCAGGATTGATGGGAGGCGACTATATTTGTGGCTGGCAAAAACTTATAGATGTCTTAAAGACTTTGGATTATAAAAGCATTATTCTGGTTGGCGAATATTATGATGGATTGGGAGGGTGTGTTGACGCGGCCAAGGCTATCCTGGATAAGCATTTTATGGTTTCCGTTAAGAAAGACTTAACTTCTCCTTTTGGATTTTGTCAATTTGAAAAAACTATTGCTTCATCGCTTGAGCCGGACAAGTTATCTTCTTTTCCTGTAGTATATCAGGAAAAAGCCATGGCCGTTTCTGTTCCCTCGGGCTATCCGCCTCGGCGACAGGCAGGCAGTCCGCTTAAGAAAAATAAACCCGTTCCCTTTTCTTTGAGCGTGCATTTTCAAGGGTTTGATGATCGTAAGATAATTTCATCGCTGCCGGTGGGGATGATTGAGGTAAAACCCGATAAATTTAACCGTAGTGAACAGTTGATTCTTTGGGATGATAAGAGAAAGTGTTTTATCGAAGATGAAGCTAATATGAAGAAGCTTGTTGATTTTACGCGGCTAAAAAATTTGAAGGCACAGTGGCACTTCCCCGAGGTGATTGCCATGGCTGGCGGAAGAACAAAAGAGTGGTCTATCGGGGATACGGATGAATTTGGCCGGCTGCTGGCATATTTTGAATTCTTAGAGAAAATGAGGCGTAAGTATAACTTAGCAGAGGAATTGATTGTTACCGTGCACCCTCCCAAAGAAATACTTACCTATAAATTCTCAAGCCTTGTAAAAGAGTATAGTCTGCCTGCCGCCATAATACATCATAATCAGATACCACCTAAAATTAAAAGACAAATTGAACGCGATATCCTGAAAAAGGCCAATCAGTTTCTAATATTGTTAGGAAATACAATACAGGAAAAAGGTTGGCGCATAAAAGTTGGGGTAGAGAATATGCGCCCCTCCACGCAAGAACTATGGCGCATAGGCAATAAGATTTCTGATTTTAAGCTTTTATTGAAAGATACCCCTGAATGTATCGGGCTGACCTTGGATACCGGCCATATGTTTTTGACCGGAGAGGACTTGAATCTTGAGAAGTTTCTTCGCTTTGCCCATCGGCATAAAAAGCGTATTTTTAATATACATTTTCATGAGAATCGCGGCAAAGCCGATGACCATATGTTCCCCACGCCCAAAGGACTCAAAGAGCTGTATGGAAAAACCATAACCTTAACCTTATTTCAAGGGATTCCTTTGGATGTAGAGGTGACAAGAAGAGCCTATAAACAGAAAAAATTAGTTTTGTTGTTTAATGCTTTATTCAAAGAATTGGAAAGAAGGCAAAATAAGATTACCCGCTCAGCGTCGCCGATTGAGATTATTTTTGATGGTTTGCCAAAAGATGTAAAAGGTAACAGGCGCCATAATATCGGGGTCTTTGTGAGCATGTTTAACCCTCCTACCATTGCTATGAGCCAACTGATTGAACAGGCTAAAGAGCAGTATCATCTTGAAGGTGTTCTATTGGTTTTGGTTAAAAGTCCCTCTGACACAATGGTTGCGGGAGTGAGTTTAGAGCAGCGCCTTAGAATGGCAAGGCTCGCTTTTGAAGATAAGGGGCCGTATGCCTTAGCGCTGAGCAAAGATTATCTCTACCGCGATATCGCGGATGAAATCTTGCGCAAGTTCCCTAAAGCGGATTTGTATTTTATTATGGGCATTGGGTCGTTTGAAAAGATGTTTACCTGGCACTATAAAGGAAAGGATATAAAGGATTTTCTAGAGAACCGGCAGTGTAATTTTATTGTTTCTGAAACAGAAGGTAAAACTGTAAAAGAATTCCTGCGCGCGCACCCTCGAAATCGCTCTTTAGCGGCGAGCGTCAAGACAATCCGTTTAAAAGAAGCCTACGATAGCATTACCTCAGCGAAGGCAAGAAATTTTATTAAATGGGGCGAGCCTGTTGAACCATTAGTGCATCGTTTGATAGCGCATTACATACAAGAGAAGGGCCTTTATAAGTTCGCCGGAGGAAGAATCGGGCTGGGGGAAAAAGAGACATTTCAGGATTATTTGAAGAAAATGGAAGAGTCTTATAAAGCAAAAGACCGCAAGGCGCTTGTCTTAGATGCCATTGAGGCTTATATTCGCGCGCGCCTGGTTCAAGGGGCGGGAGAAATCTCCGTTTTGTCTATTGGCAGCGCCCAGGCAGTGGAATTAAAGATATTGAAAGAAAGATTAACTCCTGCGGCCATTCACTACTACGCCTTGGATTGTAACCTGGACATTATTGATCAGGCAGAACAGAATGAGCCTGATTTTCACTATTTGGCTATGGATGTTATTGACGGTAATTTGAGCCGTTTTAAAGGAAAGTTCGATGTGATTATTACCGATAATATCTGGCACGAGGTGTTTTCACATTATGGAAGGCCGAATCGCATCGTTTCAGAGCGGGTAAATTTACGCTTAGGCAAGGCCTATGTGGGAAAAGGCTTATTAAAGGCTAAAGGCCTGCTTAAGCCTTTTGGCCGCCTTTATATTTATGATGGATTAGAGGTATCACTTGATGAACGGCATAAGAAGATTGAGTTTCAATTCAAGGATCCTGAAATAAAGGAAAGATTTACGCGGTTTGTCAAAGAATACCTGCCCAAAAAGGTAACATATGAATTTACCGGTGAAAATATGGTGAAGCTTACTATGCAGGATTTTATCCGCTTCCTTACCGAATACGCGTATGTGGGCACTCCCCGTTGGGATATTGAAAGGGAAGAGAGTTGGCAGTATTACAGTATTGAAGAATACGTGCGGGCGCTTTCGCGCTTAGGCTTTAGCGCGCGGGTTAGATATTTTACGCCTCAAGGGCAACTTGAGCGCTGGAGGAATGATGTTCAAATCCTTAGCCCCGGCTTTGACTTTCCCCAGGCAGTCTTATTTATAGAGGCAATATTGGATAAGAAATCAAAGGAATTTTCTATAAGCCAAGAGGATGCCTGCTTTTTACTCCCTAAGATAGAAGCAGATGCCTATAAGGGGGCGAGGGGAACGATGTTAGCGGTAGGAGGCGCTAAAGAATATATCGGGGCATTACAGTTAGCCACTGATGCCGCGATGCGCGTAGGCGCGGGGATGGTGATTGCGGGGGTTACTAATGAGTTGATGACAGATTTTAACGCCAACAAATTGCGCGAGGTTATTGCCTGGCATTATAGCGAGAAGGGATATTTTAATTCGCAATCAGCAGATATGATTCTAATGGATATTAAGAAAAAAAGGATTAAGGCGTTAGCGCTTGGCACAGGGTTAAAAACAGAAGAAAAAGCAGTGAAGGAAATGGTGTATCGGCTTATTCGCGAAGCGGGAATTCCGATTGTATTAGATGCCGGAGGCCTTAACGCCCTACAAGGTAATCCTTCCCTCTTGCGCAAGGCAAAGGCCCCTGTGGTTATCACCCCGCATTTAGGCGAAATGGCAAAACTCACGGGTAAAACTATTGCTTATATACGCAGGCATCGTAAAGACATAGCCAGAGAATTTGCCGCTTCATATAACGTTATTGTGGTTTTAAAAGGCAGTGAAGACGCCCCAACCGTAGTGGCGTATCCGCAAGGTGAGCTTTTTGTGAATACCGCAGGAAACAGGGCTATGGCAACTGCCGGCACTGGAGATGTTTTGACCGGGATTATTGCCGGACTTATCTCCCAGGGGCTCTTGGCCCAAGAGGCAGCGCGCTTAGGAGTGTATATACATTCCCGGGCGGCTGATATAGCCGCTAAAAAGGATGAGATGCTTTCAAATATTATTGCATCAGAGGTCATAGAAAATACCGCTTTAGTCAATAGAGAGTTGAGGCAAATAAGAAAAGAGTTTGTTTTGCGAGATGAGAAGCTATCCATTACCAGAGAAGAGATAGCGAAAGTAGTGGCCGCGCATAACATTAGAGGCTTAAAGAGCGAGGATATTCATATGCCTTTGCCGCATGAAGGGTTTGTGAGCAGGGTCTGTATAGTGGATGTTAAACCTAAGTCCGTGATACGAAAATCAAATTGGAATTTGGAAGGGTCACTATGGGAAAAAGAGCTTTTTGAATATCTTTTACAGGAAGACCCGGCAATAGCAATAGCCAAAATAATTCCTGATAGTGAAGGCAATCCATTGTATCGCGAGCAAAATAGTAAGGACATTTTTGTGATGTATGAATTTATCCGCGGTAAATTTATTCCCGCGCGAAACGTCAACCCCAAGATGATTAGGGGCGCGCAGGAGTTTTTGGCTAAATTTCACGCGCTTACCATGGATGGTAAATTTGTGCCGGATAAAGGAAAGAGAAAGGTTGATTCTATTATTGAGTTTGACGGCAGAGAATCCCGCCTCAGGCAATTGCGGGATATACGGGAGAATTTGCTTAAGCAAAGCCCCGCGCGTTTAAGTGAAGCGGAAAAACTCTTTTTAGCTCATGTTTCATTTTTTATAGAGCAGATACACAGGGCGCGCGAAGAAATGCTTATGGATTCAAGATATGGAAAGCTGCCCCGTGCGGTTATTCACGGCGATTATTCGCCCAGAAATGTTAAGTTTGATAGATACGGAGAAATTTCCGGGGTTATTGACTGGGACACGGCACGGGAAGAGGCGCGAATTTATGATGTTATCCGCAGTATGTTTTTTAGCCTGTACGATAAAAAAGGCAAGTTTACTCTGGAGGGGCTTAAGGATTGGGTGATAGGCTATCAAGAAGAGGCTGAAAAAGTGGGATATCCTTTAAGCGAAGAAGAGATTCGCGCTATCCCTGAGATGCTGCGCCTTAAGTTAATCCGTCAGTTTATCTGGTTATTGCGCTGGCAGACTATGGAACGGCTTAAAAAACATCCTCAGGAATTAAGGTTTTTTGTTGATGTGGCAGCGGCAGCTAGGTTTTTGGACGCGCAGGACTGGGATAAAGCAATAACAGAGATATTGAGCGCTAACCGCTGGACAATTGAGAATTCTTCTAAAGATTGGAGCGAGGCGCGTGAAAAAATACGGCAAGCGGAGTCTTCCAAAGAGCCAAAAGTAGTTTTAGTTAAGGAATACAAGCGGGCTGTAGTTGCCAAAGGGCGCGCCAGGAATATCGGCGCAGTGGCGGTAACGGCCGATCCGTTACATAACGCGCATTATGAGCTTATGCGGCAGGCCAAGGATTTACCTTTAGCCGAAGGGAGAAAATTAGACGGTATTGTTTTTCTCTTGTCTACGCGCCACACGAGTAAAACTAATATTGTCATGAGCCTTGAAGACCGCCTTTTAACGGTGAATGAAGTGATTAAAGAAAGCGCTTTGGCGGAAGGCTTGTTTGTGGCTAATCAAGGCTCTTTTCTGCATATGGGGAGGGCTCTGCGGGAATTCTATAAGAAACATTATGATGAAGCAGTAGAGGTGTATTTTATCCTGGGAAGAGATACCCTGCAGAATACGCTTCAAGCTGATTCGTTAGAAGCAGAAAGATTACTCAATGAAAATCACATTATCGTAATGGATAGAGGCGGCATCAAAAACAGGATTGAAGATACCGATGAATATTGGCGGCATCAGGAACATCATCATAAAATCAATTCTTTTCCGTTTAAGCTTCCTTCCCATCTTATGGAATTGTCCTCAAGTAAAATCCGGGACATGGTTAAAAATGGCGCATCAGTAGGCAACTTAGTGCTCGCGCCGGTAAACACCTTTATCGTGGAAACGGGAGCATACCGGCATAATGATAGCTATAGCAATAGAAAAAGCAGTTTAGAAGCGATGTATAAAAAATTGGTTGTAAGCAGTCCGATGATGAAACCACAACAGAAAGTTGCTGAAGGCCTATCGCGTTTGTTAAGCGATAAAAGCATCAAGCAGAAAATTAAAGATTTATTTGGCCAGGAAGATGTTATTTCCTCTACTGAATCATTTACAATTTGGGGACGGTTTTCTCATGATGAGGTGTCTTTGGATGCGCGACATGGTTTCAGGTTAAAAGAGGATCCCATTCAAATTATTTTTTTATATTGTCACAGCGAAAAACCTGGCTTACTTCTATTCCCCAGAAGAGAAACGCAGCTCTTTAGGCACATTGAGTTTCCAGGAGAACCGAATGCCGCTAAGTCATTAAATACAGATTGTTTCGTTATCGAAGAAGGCAGGAAAATTCTTTTTAAAGAGTATATCAGTAAGTATATCAAAGAACGTTTTTTTCCGGAATTTAAATTTGAATATAGGGGCAGTGGATCAACCGGGAATATAGCGGTAGAGCAAGGAGGGTTTTTTACCAAAAGCGTAACTACGGACAATTACAAAATATATGATAAAAGCAATAAAGGAATTGTTATAGAAAACGGCATTATCATCGAGATGTCCTGTCAGTTTAAGTTATTTTGTCCTGCCACTAAGCCAAAAAATGAAGAAGTTGTCTTGACGTATCATACGCATCCGGGTTTATTTTATGAGGGGATAACCCCAAGCATTGCTGATTTTAGCAACATAGTGTCGAATTTTGAATATAGCCAAAAGCCAATTCCAGGAATGATTTTAGGCCCTAATAGAAAAGCAAGAATATATATATTAAAAGATATTCCCCCGATAGAGAAATGGAATAAGCCAGGTTGTTATCCAAAAGAAGAAGAGATTACGAGGTATTTTCATATCATAGAAATTGAATTCTCCCTTGAAGGCGCTATTTCGCGCTGGGAAGAATTGGTAGACAAGGCCAGTAGCCCGCTGGGGAAAGAAAACGGTGATTTATTTATGATGGGTGAGCGCGCGGGGGTGCTCTTGAGAAAGGCGCTCGCTAAGCCAATAACGGATAAGCGAAAGATATCCCAGCCCTTTACGCGAGGCAATCTCTTTAAGGGACTCAATCTGCGGGGTGTCAAGGCGCAGGGAAATAAGTTTCTTTTTAGGCCTGATGAATTTTACCTTAGCCGGCTTAAGCTCATCCGTATAGTCGGTGATGCTGTGGGAGTCCCAGAACCTGCGTTCTTCTTCAAGGCTTTTAAATTTAGGAATTTTGTTTTTCATGGTCTTTCACCTCTTTCGGTAAAACTTTCGTTCGGATTCGGACATCGCCCGGGCGGTAATTATTTTAGCTTTAGATTTGCCGGGATATTCAAATATAATCGCCAGGTATCGCCCGTTTTTAGTCTGTCCCAGGCAATAATAACGATTATGCCTGCTTTTCAAAATAAAGGGATTATTTCTAAAGCAGATATCCTCAACTTCCTCTGGCTCAACGCCGTGCCTGGCGATATGGCCGATCGTATCCTCATCCCAGTCAATAAAGCTTATTTTCAAATCAACTCCTTTATCCCCAATATATCCTGTAATACGAAAGATGTCAATAAATTTCTTACAATCAGAGTTGATAAGAGTCAAGATAAGTGCCCGGGGGCAAAAACCGGCGGCAGCCCTCTGGGGAAAAGGGAAAAACAGCCGCAAAGCTCTCGCAGAGAAGAAAATAGAACCGTCCCCATTCCTAAGACGCGGCATTTTTCTCAAGTAGAGCTTGCAAAGTGGTTTGTTTCTTCACCTTTAGGCGGCAGGCCTCTTGAGAAAATTAAGAGGCCTTTGGAGGAAACCCTCAAGACTCAAGGGTATACCCTGTATTATTTCCGGGAAATCAGCCGGCTGTATTTACGGGCAATGGGGATGATTTTTAAGATGACGCCTGAACGCGAGGAGGAAAAGAAAGCTGAAATGCGCCGGATTCGGGAAGAGCTCAGCGGTATAATCGCGCAAAAAAATGTGCCTGAATGGATAAGGAAGGAATTAAGCACAGCCATAGGGTTGATCAGCAAGAACAATGCCCCGGCCTCCTGCGCCGCTCTGCTTTCCGCGATAGAAATGTTTTATAAAGCCCTGGTGTTCGTTCCTAAAAAGCAATGGCTTTATCCGGAATGTAAAATCTGGTTTAACTGCATGCGCCAGGTTTACAATGTCCTTCAGGGGGAGTTAGTGGATTACAATATAGACAGGATGGATAGGGAAAAGAGAGTGCCGATGAGGATTCAGGTAGTCAGAGAATATGCCTTGCTCTGGGATGCCTTTCGCAGCACAGACCATCAGGTTGATAATCAGTTTGAGGAGGTTGTCTGGATTAATACTATCCTTAAGCTTCTGGAAGGAGGCTTGCGCGAAGATGACATCGCGGCAGCGGTGTTAAAACTGGAACGGGCGCGGGTTTTGGTGAAAGAGCTTGCCTGTTTCGGGCTTAAAATCATTATGGCTCAGCTTGAGCATGGAAATAGCACCCGCGCCAAGGACACCGCTTTTATTGTCAGTAACTTCCTGAGAGCAAGGGAGGAAGTGCTTCGTGAGATGATTATCAGCACCCAGAATTACAGGCTTAAGTTTTTAAGGGACGCGCTGGAGGAGAGGAACGAGGAATTAACGCGAGAGCTTAAGAAGATCCTTGAAAACTTAAAACAAGGTGCAAGAGATGAGGCTCTTGCAGGGCTAAAAGGCTTTAAGGAGAATAAGAGGCTGATGCATTACCTTGAGGAGCCTGATTTTACCGATGCGAAGAAACTACTTAATTATGCGCTGCATCTTTTAAAAAGAGGCAATGATGGCAAAGCCACCGGCCTTTTAACCGCTGTCCTTTCAAGAATCACAGACGCGCAGCAATACCTGGCCGGCTTTGTAGAGCATTTTAGAGACCAGTATGTTAAACGCAGTTTACAAAGCCCCTTTGAGATTATTTCAAAAGAAAAGGTTTTTGAGGATGTGTTCAAGGCGTACCTTAAGAATGCAAATATTAGCCGCGGCGAACCCGGCTTCAAAAAGCGGATTTTAAAAGCCAGTTACTGGTGGGGAAGGTTTTATCAGGCAATATTTATTTCCCGTCAAATAGACAATCCATTACAACGCCGGGAAAGAATACCCAATCCCGGCTTTGAGGTGGTAGGCGATTACCTTGCGGCAGTCAAAAAGTTGAAATCCCTGAAATCTTATAAGGAAAAAAGAAATAAGCTGTTTGAGTCGGCATGCCGCACATATAAAGACAGCCCCGGAACGATTGACAGTGCCCAATTAGAGAAGGTGTGTTTTGTGGATATAGAAGAATTCCTTGCGCGCCTGGAGGATGTTTTTCCTTCCAGCAGCCCGCTGGAGGAGGAAGAAGGGGAAGTTCAGTCCTCGTCAACTATTAAAACGACAGTTAGAAACATTATTTTCAGAACGTTTCTTGCCTTATCCGCGATCACAGGTTTTCAAGGGGATTCCAGGAGCGGTAAGAAACCGTTATCCATGAATCAGGAGCTCGGATTGGTTAGCGAAGCATTTGAAAAAGCACAAAAATACACCAAGTCTTATTGGAAGAGTCCGCGAAGACAGGAAAAGCTGAACAATATACTAGGAAGTAACCTAACTCAAGTTCTTGAAGGCAATAAGGTTGAAATCGATTATCTGCTTGTGCACATACAAATGGCAGGCCTCAATAAATTTGAACGCATTTTTAACTTGTTATCGGACCTTGCCGGAGGAAAGGAAAAGACAGTGTCTCTGCTTAGAAATGAATCTCTGAGTTTCGCAACAATTATTGGACATCTTGACCGCCTGGATACGGATTTGGAACAGTTTAAACAGCATATAAATACAATAAGAGACTTCGTCACAAAAGATCGGTTTGAGAAAAATTTTAAGGCTTATTGGTTTCTGGAGATGGTTCGTGGCTTTTATCAAGCCAAGTTTTCTCATGGGATTAATCTAAGGCAGATAAATCTTCAGGTATCTTTAAAGGTATTCAGTGATAGCGCGGGGAAAGAGGTTGTTCTAAATAAGTTGCTGGACCAGGATGGAGATATTTCCGAGACGGTCGTTGCGTTGCTTAAAATTCCGGCAAAGATTAACCCTGATGATTTCCTGTCGTATGCTCAAGAGCTGGCCTTGTTTTGGGAAAAGGAGGAGATGGTTAATCAATTTAAAAGAAGCATATCCCGGGTTATGCATCCAATCGAAATGATTGCTCGTTTGGGGGCTGAACAATTACGCAGGTTATACCATGAGGTTGATGCAATCCTGCCTGAGGGTGTCCTGAAAAGAGCTTTTCATATAAATTCCATCTGGGCTTCCAACGTTATGCGGACCATTTCAGAGATGGGCCTGGATGAATTCCAGGAATTTATCGATTTTATAGAGAAGGCCCGGGCGGGGGAGGCTTTCGTCGGCGATCATAATTCATTTTCTCTCAACGCGGCCTACGCGTTTGATAATGCTTTAGAAGCTGTTTCCAGGATGGGGGTCGCAGAGTTCAAGAGTTGGGCGAAATATCTCGGAGAGGATGAGGTTAAGAAACTTTTTAAAGAAAATTCTTATACCTTTGGCAACATATTTAGTCATCTTCACGCGATCGGAGAAAAAAGGTTTAAGGAATTAATTGTCCTGCGCGGAAAAGATGAATTTGTCGATGATCTTCTAAACAATCCGTACACTTTGGAAACAATATTAAAACATATTAGGTTTGACATGAAGGATGGCCGCATAGAGGACATTGTTCAGAAAATCAGGAAAGAGCATCCCTTTCTTTTTGATATCAAAGGCAGGCTTAATCAGCAGCCTTCAGAAGAAGCACAAGAGATATTAAATACTCTGCCTCCATTAATGGAAACAATTTTGGCCTCTCCTCAAGCTGAAGAGACTTTGCGAATATCTGTTTTAGCGGTCCTGGCCATGTTTCAGGAAACCTTTTCTTTCTTAACGCAAGAAGAGTATACGAATTTAACGGGTAAATTTCTTCTTTACCCTCAATTTAGAGATTTTGATTCATGGCAGACACATGATGCCGATTACCATATAGGTATAGATAAGCAGTCTGTAAGAGCCCGACATTCCGATTATTTTATCGGAATATTGGGTCACGAGGTAACGCATAATTTTCTTTCTTACGCTATTAATCCTCTCATTGATGAATTTGCAGCGGAAGCAGGCGGTATTACTATTCATTATTTGAGAAACCGTCATGATGTTTTGCAGAAAGCCCTGGGAAACCTGGAATTCCAGGTATATGCCGGAAACAGAAATAACCCGCTGGATTTCACCGGGACATTAGGAGTTGCCACGAAAGCAAGGGCACAACTGTTATGGATTATAGAAGCGTTTCAAGAAAAAAGTGACTCGATTGATTGGAACAAATTTTATAAATTAACTGTTCATCTGGCGCGTGAACAGCCCGATTTAACTTTTAGAAACTTTATCATTAAATTGATGGCGAGCTATTTGCAAAAGACAGGAAGAAGCAATATTTCATGGGAGGAAATAGATTTACTTCTTTCTGCAGAAGCAAGCGTGGATATGCTTACGCCTAAAGAATTAAATTTGATTATAAATGCTGATAAGAAGGAAAAAGGGAGTTCACCTCTGGAGAATAATTTTGAAATAATAGGGACTGAAAATAGGGAAAATAGGGGACAGCGCCTTATTTCCCTATGGAAGGATTTGGGCTTGAGTCAGAGCGGTGCCGTGGGGGGCTCCAGCAGCCCGCTGGGAGGGCTTGCCAAGAAGGCCTTGCCGTTTATGGTTGCGGCTGTGTGCGAATTTTTTGGGCCTTCTTTGGTTTTCGCGGATAAGATAAATAATTCAGTTCGAAGCATGTCTCAAGAGGAAAATACCAACCCCTGGTCTTCTTCCGAAGAAGTTATCAGGCTTATTAATATGAAAATACTAAAGATATTCCCTAACGCGGCAATTGTAAGGGATCGGAATGGATATATTAAAGAAATTTACATATTAGGGGCAAGCGATATGGTTACAGAAGCGTATAGGAAAGAGGAAGAGAAATTCGTTCTTGCCGATATAAAAGAAAGCGCGGCCCAAAAAGCGCAAGATTTCATAGACCATATTAGTAACCTGGAGAAACTTTGTTTAAATTATGATCAAAATACGGATGACGTGCTTGATTCCTGCGGCAGAGGCAGATTGTACCGGTTTGCCGAAGATTGCCGCGTGATATTGGATTCTCGCGCCGCGGATGAAGAGAGAGACGGCACGCTTGCGTTCGCGGATTTGCCGGATGCGGATATAAGCGCGGTTTATATTATTGATAATTTAAAGCGGACTATTTCATTCGTGGAAAATAAGTTAAATGCGTTAAGGCCGGATTATCCCGGGATAAGAGATCCGGGCTTTTGGCTTTTTTATGTAGCTGAACAGTGCTATGTGGAAGTTATCCTGAACGGATATTATAAGGGAATAGTGCCGGATAAATTTATATTTTCACCCGCAGACTGCGTTTGGCTGGAAGATGCCGGGCGCGTATTCTTAAGATGGTTTTTGGAATTGATGTATAGCCTGCCGCAGGATGGCGAGAGCCACAATTCAGAAGCTTCGGAAGATTATTTTCATCCTAACAAGCCAGGTTTCGCCCCAGAGGTTAAGGTGGTTAGCCACGTTGTTGGTTTATCTGCCCAAAAAGCGTTTAAGATGATTAAGCAGATAGTTGATGATTGTGTGAAAAACGCCGATAAGTCTGATTCAGTTCCCAGCAAAGGCAGCAGCCCGCTGGGGAAAAGGGAAAAACGTCCGCAATGCCCGCATGGAGAAGAAAATAGAACCGTCCCCATTCATTTCGGTATTTCTAATGCCGCATATAATCATTTCCACAAAGCATCCTCTGCGCTCACAAGAGAAAAGGTTTTAGAAGAATTAGAGAAACGCGCCGAATATATTTTAAGCCTTGAGTCCGTCATGAAGAAACTAACTAATAAAGAAATAGCGGGAAAGAGGGGAGAATATGAGCGGCGGTTAAAACAAAAGGAAACGATTGATGATATTTTGCCGAAAGCTTTCGCTCTGGCCAGGGAGGCATTCTATCGCGTAAGCGGCAAGCGTCTTTATAAAGAGCAGATTATGGGCAGTTTGGGTTTACATTACCGCTTGAATAATGAGGCCTGGTATAAAGGAAACGTGGTGGAGTTGAAAACCGGAGAAGGAAAGACATTTATTTCTATTCTAAAAGCGTATTTGGATATTTTAGCCGGTTGGAAAGTGCATATCATTACCCAGAATGAATATTTATCCAAAAGAGACTATTTATTGACCAGAAAGGCCTATAAGATCCTTGGTTTGAGTGTGGGAGTTGTCAAGAAAATAAAATCACCCATGCCGTTATTATTCAGGGTAGCAGGCTTAAGCGGAATTTTTATCGCTATAGGGATAGCATTCCAAGTATTTTATTATGATTCATTTTTTCTTGGAATGTCATTATTGGTGCTTGTTTTACCGGCCTGTCTATTGGGGGGGATTTTGATAGCAATCGCACCGAATATGAGCCATATCCTCCCTCCAGATTATGAATCATGGCGCAAGAAACAGGCGTATGAATCTGACATAGTGTTTACCACGATCAATACAGGTTATGATTATGTTTATGATAAATATGAAGTGGCCGCCGCGGGTAAAAAGTTGCTGCCTCCCTTAGAGAAGGTTTCTGCCATTGTGGATGAGGTGGACGATTTGCTTTTAGACCAGTTGGGCACGGAGCTTAGGCGCGTTGGAGTTAAAAAAGGAAATATTGCGGTCAGGTATTATTACCAGACAATCAATGCCATTGCTTTAAAGCTGGAGCCCAAGAGCGATTTTTCAGTTAAGGCTGACAAGGGGACAATAGAGCTTACAGCAAGCGGCAAAGAGAAAATAATAACGTTTTATCGCTCTTATCAGGAAAAATTCCGCTCTAAGAAGATAAGGTTAAATCTGCGGGATTATCTTGCCGAGGTAATGGAAAGGATATCCAATCCTCAAGCAGATTTTAAAGATGGCATATTCAGCCGGAATATAAGCGTTGAACTAGAAGACAGGGATGGGGAAATCTTATTCAGGGATGTTATCGCCAGTATCCGCGCCTATAAATATCAAGAAGGTATCCATTATTTAGTGAGAGCGGAAAATGGAGGTAAAAACGCGGGGAATGAATTATTTAACGGCCAGGGAAATAAGAAGCAGGAAGTAGTGCTGGTTGATGAGAGTACCGGTAGATTGAAGCCAGGCTATAGATTGCGGAATTTCCATACCGCCCTGGAGGCTAAACACGGGATAACGCCTCTCCAGGAGAGGGAATTATTTGGTTTGGCGCTGCCCCAATATTTTAAGGCCTACGGTAAGCTTGCGGGTATGACCGGAACCGCGGGAAATCAAGCCAGCCATTGGATATTCCATAATTTATACGGCTTGGAAACAATAGCCATACCCACCCACCGGCTGATTATAAGAAAGGACATTAAGCCAAAGATATTTAAGGATGAAGAGAGTAAACTTAGCGCGCTGATAGATAAAATTATTGAGCTTAACCGGAAAGGACAGCCTGTTCTTGTGGGAACCGCGAGCATATTAGAATCAGAGTTGATAAGCGGGCTGTTAAAACAAAAGGCCCCCGGGATTAAACACCAGGTATTAAACGCGAAGTTTCATGAGAGAGAAGCCAGGATAATAAAAAAGGCGGGAAGGAGAGGCGTGGTTACTATCGCCACGAATATGGCAGGGCGGGGAACAGATATAGCGTTAGGAAAAGGCGTAAAGGAATTAGGGGGATTGTCCGTTATCGGCCTAAGCCCTAATTTAAGCCGGAGAATAGACGATCAGCTTAAGGGGCGAGCCGGCCGGCAGGGAGACCCCGGAATATCTCAAATATATGTCGCGCAGTCCTGGTTTGGTGAGGATATCGGCAGTGAATGCCTTGAGGCATTAACATTTAATCCTGATGGTTCAATTGAAGAGGATACCGTTGCCTATGAAAGATTGGTTGATTTATTAATTAAGCTTCAGTACCAAGGAGAATTATCCAAATATAAATCCGCGATAGCTCGGAATATGGTTAATGTGATCTGTGAGTTTCAAGATGAAATTCTGGGATTGGCAAAACTTTTTGAAGGATTGAATATATTCGAGGCCTTGATTATATCGCAGGTCTCAAAGCTTTTAGATGTCCGGAAGGCATTAATTAGTTTTAAAGAAAAAAGAGGAGAATATGCTCTCCTTAACGGAGAAATCGATTCCCCCGAGAGTTATTTTAAAATGAAGCAATGGCTTTTAGATGAGTTTGAGCCCTTGCTGAATTTATTAGTACTCAATATCGAAAAGGTAAATTCTATAAGAAAAATAAATCTTCCTTTCGCGGACACGAAAGCATTACAGAAAACTTGGGGTGAGTATAAAAATAAAATAACCGAATTAGAAAAAATCTTTAATGACCCGTATTTTAAGTCTTCCGCGTCGCCGCTTACAGACAAGGCCGCTAGAGCGCTGGGGGAGAAAGGCGTTGTTTTAGGGATACGTTGTAAGTCTTTTGCTGACACTCTTATTTTAGAAAAATTGCCTATTACTATGATTGAGCTTAATGAATTTCCTAAAGGCGAAAGGCTTGTTATCCCTCAGGGAAATGACTTTGTGGGAATAGAAGATAATTTTACTAAGCTTAAAGAATTTATAGAGAAAAAACAGTTAGCTTTACAAGCACATTTTCCTTTTAGGTTTGATGGTGAGGATAGAGAAATATCCATTGGAAACCCGGAAGACCGCGATCGCATCATGCGTTATCTCAGGTGTTGGGAATTTATGAGAAAGAAGTTTTCCTTATCTAAGGAATTAATTTTTACGCTTCATCCTCCTTCTGGAAAACGCGCGGACCTAAAAGAAAGAATAGACCCTGATGTATTGCTTTTTAACGCTAATACATTATTGGTACAGCTTGACGATACTATCGAGAAAGAAAAGTGGGGCATAAAGATTGGAGTAGAAAATCTTCCTGACTCATTAAATGATTATTGGTTCTTAGGTAATCAAATAGAGCATTTTAAGCGTATGCTTGCAAATACCAAAAAACATATACACATAACCTTTGATTCAGGGCATAGCCTTTTAACGCGCGGCTCTTTGAACTTGAATACTCTCTATGAGTTTGCCAAAGAGCAAGGGAAGGAGTTTATCACCATTCATTTTCATAAAAATGAGGGGTTTTGGCGCGCGGGAACAGGAAATCTGATGGAACTCGACCAGCATAGATTCCCAACACCCAGAGGCATGCCTATCTTTGATGAGTGCATACGCCTGGCGGTAAAAGACAAGGTGCCGCTTACTTTAGAAATAGATATATCAAAGTATACAATTCCAGCCTTATCTACCCTGATTAATGGCTTGTGGAAAAAGCTCGAAGCCTGCGATTCCAGCAGCCCGCTGGAGGAAAATGACTCTGGCCTTGTTTCTGCTAAAAATAGAGCCATTTCCATTTTTGTAATTTCTTCATCTCCGGCGCGAGAGGATGCTTTCCTGGATAAGCAAATAGACGCTTTAGCAAGCATCGTAGGAAAGGTGTTAGAGGATGCTCCTAAGTCAAAACTATCCTGGATTAACAGATTCAAGCTGCGCGCAGCTACTTCTGACTTTGGTAAAATGAAGTTGAAAAAAATAGTTAAGGCAAGCCTATTGTATGAGTGTCCCAAGAGACAGAAAAAGGCAATATACAAACTTGGCAAGATGGGTAAACTCGCATCCGGGCTGATATTTGAAGCCTTAACGGGTTACAAAAAAGAGGCTGCTTACAGGGTTGTGGATGAGGTCGTGAAAATCATATCGGATTTAGGAATAATATCAAATTTCGGCCATATTTTAGAGTCTGATAACTCAGCTGTTTCTACTAAGATAGCCTCTGCCTGGGCTATCGGTGAAATTATGGGCGACCCGAAAATATTTCATTCTTTATTTTACATATATAAAGAAGATTTCTTAAAGGCAAAATATAATTATCAAGATATGGGTGAACTGGCAGTATGTGCCTTGCGGAAAGCTTGGGAGGTAAACGAAAATCAATCTGTGCGCAAGGCTGTTATTAAGGCATGGGGCAAGATATATGCCTTGAAAAAGATGGAACCCCTTATAAATTATTTAGCTAAATCTAAAGACAGCCGTATTGTCAGCAATTCTGGGTGCGCCCTTAGTATTTTATATAGGTGGTGTGATATAGTTTTTATCCCCAAGGAAGCGTTGGGAGATCCCGATAAAGGTGTTAGCCAAGCGGGGAGGGAAGCGATCTGTAAAATCTGTGATCGGAAAATGGCGCAGTCCCTGATTAGAAGCTTTAATTTTCAAGGCGGGCTTACTCCCGCCTCTTTGGATATAGCTTTGGTGCTTGCTAGAATGAGCGAATATATTTTTGAAGATGTCCTTGATGCTTTAGATGGAGATGATCCTTTTATTAGGGAAGGAGCTGTAGGAATTCTAGAGTTTAGTCAGGACGCTAGAGTAGGAGAACTATTAATTAAATCTATATTAAATGAGGAAAAAACATCGGCAGTCAGGGCTAAAGCCGGATATGTTTTGTACGATTTATTGAATAAATCAGAATCAGGGCAGGCAGCAAACTTGATTAAACCCTATTTAGAAGAAATGAGAAAGCTGGCAAAAGATGAGAGTGATAATTGGTATGTCCGTTTGGCCGCTGGCAAGGCGTTAGGCCTATTTGCCGAAAAGGCCGGCAGCCCGCTGGGGAAAAATGATGAGAAAATGGGATGTGTCCCTATTTTTCAATTGAGATTGAGGAAGATGCTTGCGGCTGTCGCGATAACAGGATGGTGGGAATTATTGAATTTTGTGCTTTTAATATTAGCGTTGGATATAAGCGGTATATTGATATATTCAGAATTGAAATGTAAATTAGGTATGGAAGTAATGCTAAGCATGAAGCGCTTTTATGATAAAGAACATTCGAATGAAGCAGTGATGATAAGTGAGTTGACTCCGCCAAGCTTGATACGTGTTTTCCCACTGGAAAGATTGACTAAAGCAAACAACATTCCATTAGAGAGGTTGCGCGCGGAAAAAAGCGCATTGGAGAAGCAGGCCAGGAAATTAAAGAATTTAGGAGAGTTTGCGGCAATGGTAGTGAGAGTTTATCAGGGGGGGCATTGGGGAAGCGGTTTTGTGGTTGATGATATTGACGGTTATTATGTGCTTATACTTACCCATCATCAGTCAGCCAGCCGTTGGATAGCGCTGGGGAACAAGTATAGATGTGAAAGGTATGGTATGGATGTATCATTCGGGAGTAATCTAAAACATGAATATATCGGGAAGGCCAATGTTGTTATTGGGCGAGCACCCGAAAAGTCCGGGTCTCGGGATAAAGATATGGATATTGTTATAGCTGTTCTTAAAACAGACAAGAAACTCAAACCCTTTAATATTATGGTGGGCCATAAAGGAATTCAGCCTGTGGTATTGGTGGGAGGGTTTAATGACTCTGTCTCGTGCGGGTATTCTTTTCATGTGGATGAACAGGTAAAAGCATTTGATATGAAAGTTAAAAGGGGAGATTCGGGAGCCCCATACCTAATTAATGAAGGTAATGAATATCGTCCTATAGGTGTGAGTTGGTTCGGAGGTTATCTTCCTTCGGCAGTGTGTTTTACTTTGCAGATGAAAGAAGAAATGCTGGAAGCAATTAAGGAAAGACTGCATGAAGACGGCAACGCGGGTGAAAATGATTGGCAGCGCCGGGTGATTTCTGAGTGGGCAAGTAGATGCAAAAATTCATATTATCTTTACACCGCTAATATTAACGAATTATCCGCGGTTCTTAAGTTTTTAGAAAAATGGGAGTCTTATAGCAGCGTAGAAGACGGCAGCAGCCCGCTGGAGGACATTCTTTTCGTGTTGTCGGCGCGCATCTTTTTACCTTTACTTGATACTATTGCGAATTATCCGGCTCATCCAATGCGAAGCCAGTTAGAAATGTTTATAGTTGTTGCTTTCCCGTTCATTGCTGTTTTGTGCGTCTTCGCGGCCTTCTTTTTATTAGAGTATAAAACAGAATTTCATGTTTCAGCCGTGGAAAATATTGGCGTGTGCGTGTTTGATGAAACGGGGAAGCCTGATTTTAAGGAAAAGGAAATGTCTTTTGAGGGAATAATAGTTAAAAGATTAGGGATGTTGCTGCCAGAGAATATAAGTAAAGAAGCGAAGAATAAGATTTTACAAGAAGGCAGGCGCAGAAAATTAACCGGCTGGCTGGGCAATGTGTCTACCGTTGAGTTGAAGGACGCGGATAGTTACGATGATTTATGCAGTGCGTATATTGATAATTTTAATTGGAATTACCGCAACTCTTTTCGGGGAAAAATGGCTTTAAGGCAGGCATACATTAAGAAAGGGAAATCGAAAATTTTCATAGTCTCTACTCAGGGGATTTTAAGTGAAGAGGCTCATTACCGGTATGTCCAGGCAAGAGGTAAAATAGTAAAAGCAAGAATCCTAGGAGTACACTATTATGAAGATGACCTGTGCGCCTATTATGAGGTTGACGGGGAATGTGTGAGCCTTTGTATTGACTATAGAAGGTCTGTAAACCTTTTAGGAAAGCAATTAGCGCCATTTGACCAGATAACATTTCAAGAATCAGATTCTTTGGAGACAAGGCTTTTCAGAGAAGATGAATTATGGGCAATAATAATATGCGCTCTTCGTGGAAGTATAATCGGAGGACATGATACAGTTATTAAAGTCCTGGCAAAGCTTATTCAGGAGGGCAAATTAAAACATTATAGATTTAGGCTGCACGTTAATGCCGGAGAATTCTTGAGTAATCAACAGCAGGATAGCGAGAAAGACGTTCATGGCGCCGGCAGCCCGCTGGAGGAAGGCGCAGGGATGAAGGAGTATGTTTTGATTGCCGAAGATGACCGGAATACCAGGGAATGGTATAGACATTTATTAAGAGGATATAATCTTATGCTGGCAAGTGACGGGCAAGAGGCATGGGAGCTATTCCAAAAACATTGGCCCGATATAAAACTGGTTATCACTGATTTGGATATGCCGAAGATGAACGGAGAAGAGCTTATACATACTATTAAGCGGCATCCTCATGCGCTTGCTTCAAAGATTAAGATTATGATTATAAGTGGGAGAAATCTTAACCCTGCCGCGTATGGGTGGAATGATGAGGTGGATTGCAAGTTGGATAAAAAGGAATTGCGGCAAGATATCGCGCAGCGCTCCGGAAAAAGTTTTATAGGCGGCCCTGAGGGTTTTCCGGTTTGGCAAGAAACTTATGATAAGCTATATGAGGGTAATTTATTAAAGAAAATCCTAATTCATAATTTTAATCTTAATATCTCGGAGCAGGCAGGCAGCCTGCTGGGGGAGAATAATCCCAGGTCGCCGGTGGAGGATAAGCCTTATGAATTTAAAGGGGGAATATCAACTATATCCATTGCTCCCAAAATGGAGCATATTGGGATACTTAAGCTTATTGAGGAAGAATTGCAAGTATTAGGATTATTCAAAGCGCCACGGCAAAAGGAATTTTTCGTAGTGCCCGCAGACCATCAAAATGAGCTAAGGATTATATATGCAGGGGGACATTTAGATTGTTGCCTAGGACAGAATTTTCTTTCCGTTGCAGTCGCGTTCGCAGCAAACAATCTTAATGATATTCCGGTTGAGATCTTGTTGGCTCTGGACCTTATATATGATGTATCTGAAAGTACTCCAGAATTAGAAGAAAGACGAAAGCTTGAGTTTGTTCGAGGAGAACGCGTTGCTTTTTCTGCGGGAGGAGCGACCTACATTGATTATCTTGACAGCAAAAAGGCTAATTATGAAGTCTATCTCGGAGAAACATTGCTCTTAAAGAGAATTAATAGCCCAGATGTTCAAAGGGTTTCCGTTATCAGATGGTTTATGAATTCTGATGGCATGCTTAACTATATTAGGACTTCCCGCTCTAGCTCGCCGGCGGAAGGAGATTCAAGGATTGAAAAACTATTAACATCTTTAAAGAGCAAGGATACAGAAAGCGTGCTTACAAGTTTGTCCCGATTGCCTATGGATCTAAAGTTAAACGACACAGATGCTCGGCGCATAGATGAGGTCGGAGGTATTCCTATATTATTAAATTGCATGGTGAGTTCTCGGGTGGCTTATAGAATCCTAGTTCAGATGGCTCATTATAATGAGAATTTAACTAGGAAGATAGTGCGAGGAGTTATTGAAAAGAGCAAGGCCGACGATAAGATTCTTTTTTCAGATTTAATGTGGCCTGACAGAGAGAGGAGCGATATCCTTGGGCTTTTTGAATGTTTTATGCCTTATCTTTTGGTTGCTATTGCCGAGCACTCAGATGACTTAGCCTTTCTGGTTGCAGATACGCTGCGTTCTGCTTTAGATACTGAAGATAACAAAGGCCACGTAAGAAATATAATCCATCTATTTTATATTTTGAGTAAAGAGTTAAAAAAGGAATCAAAACGACGGAATATAATTATAAATGCTTTTCCTAAGCCTAATCTGATAGCGACTCTGCCTTCAACACGGCAAGGAAAGGAAGGGGTCCTCCTGGTTATTTTAGACGAATTTGACTTTGATAGGAAAGGAGAAAAACGCGATACTCATGGTGAAAAGGTGTATTCCCTTATCCTAAGCCAGATTTTTGGCCAGGCTGAAATTCCAAGATTGGAGAAAACAATAACTATCGATAGGCTTAAGATTATGCTTATTTCAGATGAAGAGAGGGATTTTAATTTACAAACTATACGGAATGATAACCCTGACAGGGTTATCATTGTTAATCTTTCTTTGGGGGGCAGGAATGATGTTATTTATACCTATAATTCCTTTGGAGTGAAAGACTTGGATCTAATAGGGGTTACCGCTAAGATGGTTTCTTCTTTAGGAAAAGAAAACGTTATTTTTGTAACATCTGCAGGAAATGATGGGGCGGCAAGATTTTACTTTGATAAATTTGATAATGTGTTAGTCGTTGCTGCCGCAGAAGATAGGGGCGGATATTATCAGGCATCGGAATACACAAGTTATGGCCCAAATGTAGATTTCTCAGCGCCGGGAGTAGCTCTCAACAGCTTAGCAGAAGGAACTTCTTTTTCCTGTAATGTCGTAACAGGCCGATTAATAAAACTATTACTTGCCCAACCGTATATCTCGCCGAAGGACATCATTACCCAGTTAGAGCAGGAGGCAGTTCCTTTTGATGATAGAGAGCCGTTGAAGGAATTTTTAGGAAAGGGGGTTATTGTTAGTGTCATAAACTCTTTAGTCTCTAGCTCGCCAGTGAAGGTAAGGGTATTAGTTGACCGGCTCAGTGAATGGGTGGCTAAAAATTGGTGGGCATATCCCCGGGGCTGGAAAGCCAAGCTCTGGCCATCATTTATTTATGTGGATAAAGAAATAGGAATCGAAGGATTTGAGCTTATTGGTGAATCGACACAAAAGGACTGGGCTGCGGGTCAACAGACACCTTGGACTTCTGGAAGGTATGTGTCGTTTGCGGAGGCAACAGACAATACTCCGTATAAAATCACAAAACATTATAAGATTGGAACAAATCTTAATGTTATTGCTTTTATGAAAAAGCTCGAAGAAGATTTTATGTCTTTATCGGAAAACCTATTCAATCCTGGGTCTGAAAGTGCATATTTTGCTGATTTTTTAAGAAAGTGGCGCGTATTTAAGGAAGCCTTAATATCCGATGGACGAGAAGCCGGCTCGCCGGTGGCGAGTAGAATATATGAAAATAAAAATAGGGACAGCGGTCAATTATTTGGCAGCAAAGGCGAGGCCTGCAGCCCGCTGGAGGATTATTTTTTTATGCGGTATTTATTGCGGTCCACAATGATGAGCGATTCTTTTATTTCCGATGATTTGAGTTCTTTGAGCAAAGATAGGAGTATTCTATGGACATCGTCTATAGCCTCAGGCGTGTCTAAACGCGGCCTTAATACGATTATGCCGGGATGGGAACCTAACGGATACAAGATGAGATTGCCAAAATCAAGGTCAGTGGTGATAATTACGGATTTTTCCTTATTGGCAATGTTTATAACTGTCCCGTTAGTCGCGGAGGCCTTGCCCAGCTCTTGGATGGTTATGACTGAGAAACCGGAATTTCTGAGTAATTTTACCGTTTTGCCTAATACGCATTCATCAATAAGGAATCTCATCTCAATGAGCGGACTTCAACTCTTCAAAGAAGTGAATTTCCTCATTTTGCACCAATTGGTTGGCGTAAGCGATGCAGGCGTATACATCTTTGAGCGTTATTTGGGGGAAATAGTTATCGCTAATAATTTCCTCAGGCTTAATTCCAGAGGAAAGCAGATCCAATATCTGCCACACCATTATTCGATGGCCCCGTATGCAGGGTTTCCCATGGCATATATTGGGATTTATAGAAATATGTTTAAGCAGATTCTTCATAATCGCACCTTTAATTTTAAAAATAACATATATTTCTGTCAAAGTCAAGCAGTTGCCGATATTTATTTTTCCGGAAGTTTCAGTTATTCGATTCAGACTGGCTATCTTCGCGGCGAAGCCGCCAGCCCGCTGGGGGAAGATAAGCTTGAAAAAATGGTTGCTGTCTTTATTATTGACCCTATTATTCCATTTTCGAATCTGGCGGGTCATTTAGGAGAAGTAAAAATAATGATGACAGGTAGTACAGTCAATGTGAGTTCTGCGGTTGCGGGAAGGCATATTGCAGGCGGCCTGTTTCTTGGCTCAAAGAATTTATTTTGGCTTTTGCGAGCTATTGAGCTTACACATGAATTGCTCGATTCTCAGCCGGGCGAATCAGATGAGAATAGAACGGACGAATGGTATGAAGCGATTACTGGAGCTCAGGGCTACACCGCAGCCTACTATGTCCCAGAGAATAGTTTTGCATGGAAGATTTCATTGGATGAGGAAGCAGGCTTGAGGTTACGGGAGATTGAGTTATCTGAAGAAATTGGCCGTATCGTTCTTTTGCTCAAATTGTATAAGGAAAAGAATACAAAGGTGCAGGATATCCTTGCCTGGCTTCAGGAGAATAAAGAGGGGCTGATAAAACATATCTTCCTGATTACTCAACCAGGGGCAATTGTTATTAATAAAGATTTCATAAGCCACGAAGGCCTCCGCACGCAGGCCGGCCGCGATGAACTGCGGATGTGGCTGGCTCACGAATATTTTCATAAAACGATTGATCAATTGCCCCCTAAACAGAAGGCCGGATTAGAAAAATCTTTTGGGATGAGCTTAAATTCGAAGTCTTTTTTATCAACAATGGCAAAAATGGGGACTCTGGGCGGGCCATACGGCTCTATTTCTTCTTCAGATTGGGACGAAGTGATCAATAGTTTTACCTTCTTTCCATATATTTGCGAGAAACTTGAAGCAAAACGGATCAGTTGGGTCAATGGGCGCGACAATGGGCTTAATTGGAAAGATAACAAGTTAACTTATTTTTTAAGAGGAAAAGCAGGTAAAAGAAGAATTAAGAACATGAAGGCTCCCTTTACGAGGTTATTTTTTAAACAAGTCTATGCTCATGCGCTTCAAAAGGCTAATGAGGGGCTACTAGCTATATGGCTTGACAGCGAACATTCCATTGAAGCCAATGGTCTCTTCAATGAAAAATATCAAGCCTATGTTATTCCAGAAAACTTGGTACGGGTATTTATAGCCGGCGGGGCCACGCAGGGGCAAGATTGGATAATTTTTGAAGGCAATGTGGTGATAACAGAAAATACATTAAGGAAAATAGAATCTGGTTCTCGAAATGTCTTATCTGGAATCCGGCGGCAACAGCTCTCCATAGAGTGGGATCTTTACCATCCATTTAAAAAACCCACTAAAGACCAGTTGATTTTGCGGGATTTATACATTGAATTCTCTGGCCTTATTGAAACTCATGGCGCTCAACTAACGCTTGAGTTGGCCAAAGAGCATTGGGAGAGTGTGGTCTCTGCGCTTTTAGTGAGATACTACGCCGTTGAAGGCGTGTTATCCACCAAGAATCCGGCTGTGGTAAGGGGGAATGGTTATCTCAAAGGGGTATTAGCTGTCATTTTAAATTATATGGAGAAAGGTGAGCATAACCTTATTCTGGAATATCTAAAAATATCAAATACTTTGTTTGAGGTGTTGGGAGTAATCTCAAAAGACGCCTTTGAGGAGATTACAGAGCTCAAACCATTTCTTAATCATAAGAAAGGAATATGGCGTTTCGCGAGATTCTGGGTTGAATGGAAAAAATACTCTTTTACGCTTTCGGCCTTGTCTCAAGAGGAGGGGGATGCCGCAGCCCCGCGTAATCCGCCTGCTCGCTTTACAAAGAAGCCGGGGGCCGGGGAGGCAGGCAGCCCCCTGGAGGAAAAATTCCAAAGCCGACAGGACGGCCTTAGCCAAAGATATCAGGAGGAATTGCGCACGAAATTTCGCGGGAATATTTTGGGCATTGCGGAAACCGGGAAGTATCCCCTTGATAAGGCAGATAGTGTTATTTTAATTCGGGGGGTATCGGCGTTTAAGATAAAAGATAACAACGATATCCTAAAAAGGTGGGAATTATTTATAGAAAATAAACTTATTGAGAAAGAAGATGTTTTCGCAATGAAAGCAGGCGAGGCAGGTAAGTTTAATTTACTCGGGTTTTTAGAACGTGTACAGCGGAACATAGAGTTATTAGAAGCCTCTGGCGCGGAACACTCCAGGGCGGTGCGTGTGCTTTCAAAAGGGTATTCTTATGAATATATTAAAAATATGGCGGCTCATCCAAGTTTATCAATAAAAGAAAGAGTGTACTATCTGTCTAAGGAATCAGATTTGACTTTTGATGAGGATGGCGGCTTGGTTTTAGAAGGGAAAATAGCAGCCAGGCGCAGGATAGTAGAGGATTTTGATAAATTTGGCCAAAGAAGAGGCAGGCTATATCCTGAAGAAATAAGATATAAAGAGTGGGCCGTACAAGGCTTAAAACCGGCAGGAAATTTCTCTCATGAAGAGTCGGAATTGCTTGCTAATGCGCTGGTAAGAATGCAAGAGGGAACTCTTAACTATCTCGTCATGGACGGGATATTAACAGAAGGCCAAAAATCGCGCGTTATTAACCTGAAGGAATTTATAATCGATGGTTTCGCGGTTAAAATTAGGGAAGAAGAGCGTGTATATCAGGGAAATAATTTTTCGAATGGGCAGATAAAGAGAGCCCTTTTCAGTAAGTTATTTACTTTTAGAAGGGCAAAAATTTTTCTGGATGCCGGCTTCAGCAGGCGTGATATAAGCATGATTGTCCCGCACCATCGCGATCCTCTCGAGTGGTTGAAAGCGGTAAAGCCTCTTCGTGATAAACTGGTTGCTGGCGAAGTTTCCATGAAGAATGCGAATGTTAGGGTGATTGGCTGGGCATCGCTTCCGGCACGGGACAAGAAATTTAATGACGCATGTAAAATCGTGAGCGCGGTAAGCCCGGGGGATCTTCTTGAGATTGTTAATAGCTTTGCTAATCTTAAAGAATGGTGGAATGTAGCTGGAGGATTCAGGGATCAATTAGTGGCGCAAGGGGTGTCAAAGCGGAATGCCAATAGGATAATCATAAAACACGCTTCTCTGTGCCAAAAGTGGTGGGAGGAAGTAAAAGATATCGCGGATCGGATACTGTCTCTTAACCCGCGCCTTAAGCTCAATAGCATAGTAACTAAATTCTTGGAAATAAATAGAGAGCGTTTGTCAGGAAAGGATTTCAATGTTGATGATGAATTGTTTACAATAGTGGTAGCTCTTTTAAAATTACGAAACAATAGAGATACGTGCCCAGCTGATTTTCAAGATAAAAAACCGAATATAACAAGCGGCAGGCCTCGAACATCAAATATATCTCATTATGGCTTTGAAAGATTGTGTGAGGGGTTAATTAAATACCCGTCAAGAGTTGGCAAGCTTGAGATTCTTTTAAAGAATTCAAGCGAGAGAACTGTATTTAATAATGCATTGGTAGGACACATTCAAAGCCTGAGGAATGTCGCTGATAAATATAAGCACTATATGCTTTTACTTTGGAACCTTAACTTGAAATTTAGCAGTAATATTGCCTATAGCTGTAGAATATCTCTAGATTCGTATCAACTTGGCTATCCTATTTTACAAAGATGCGTAGAAAAGTTTAATAGCGGCAGAAAAGACGCGGATTTTCTTTCATATTACCGTAGAGCTTTAGAGCGCGCGTTAATAACTTTGAGGAAGAAAAATATGGCTGAAAGGCAGCGCTTTGTGGCTGCGCCGAAAGCAGATGAAGAAGAGCTTTCAATTTTAGATATAGCAGATTTTCAGAGTTATAATCGGGATAAACGTAGTGACGGCGAATGCCAAGATATAAGCGACAGCATACGTGTTCTTTTTGAGCAATGGTGGGCTAGTGCCCGTTTAGGAGTGGAAGCGCTCTTGGGGCAGAAGCATTCTATGTACGAAGAAGCAGATATAATAAAAATAGTTAGAGAAGCGTATATAAAAATAGAGGCGTTTCGTTGCCCCGCAAAACAGAGAAATATGATTAATTGGCAGAAACTAAAAGAAGAGTATCCAGAAATGCAAAGATACTATAAAGCGTCCAATGTTTTTTTGCAACCATTTTTCTGCTTTTTCTTTACTTATCTTAAATTCCGGGAAGGATACAATCAGTCAGAAATAGCCCGAGAACTTAAAATTACAAGAGAATCAGTAAGCCGGTATTTCCGAAGCCAAATAATGCCCGCTATCTTAAGCAAAAAAATGCAGTTGAGCTTGACGCAGGCAAGAAAAGCCTTGAAGCAGCAACAAGCAGAAAAAAAAGGGAAAAAACTAAAGCTGAATAATATAAAAGAAAGCAGAAAGAGGCTTTTAGATGAATATAGTCAATTCATTATTTCCTTAGGGCAAGGGGAGGTCACTGCTGTTCCTTCTGAAGGATTAGAGTGCCGTACCACAGAGGCTGGTTATTTCTGTTTTCTTCACTACCAATGTATGCTTAATCTTAGCAACCATCGCTATTGCCTGCGTATTATCGGAAGTAGCACCACCCAGACGGAGAAGTTTTTTATTGCTCAATTTGAGTCTCTTGAAAGAGCCAACCATGTTGAGTATAAGAAGATAAAGTTGTTGGCCGACAGCAGGATATCATATCGTTGGGGCAGTGTAAAACTTGATTATCAAAAAGGAGAAGGTGTATTTTCTGAATGGAATTTGAAGAATAATAGCGTTGTTTTTTTATTATCTGCGAACAGAGCGGTAGAGAATAAGCCCGATAACAGCTTGAAAGCGGGGGAAAATGGCAGCCTGCCTGCTCGCCTCGCGGCGAAGCCGAGGGCCGATGAGGCGGGCAGCCCGCTTATTGTTTATGGCTGCTGCGTGAGGACAGGGATGACAGCATCGCAACAAGGAAAGTATGCCGCATTTCAAAACATTGGCGGATTGGGCATATGGTATAGAGAGAAATCTATAGGGAGTGGTTATTACGGTTTCGGAGTTCTTGAACAGCAAAAAGTTAAGGTATTTAATGTTATGCGCGCATTGTGCCGGGGGCCTCCTTGAAATGATGGCGCCCTGCTCGACTAACCTCTTTGTTTATAAAAAGTTACGATTTTGCTGGATAAAATTAAAAAACATGTTAAAATATTACTTATGCGGTATAAAGTGCTACGCGAAAAAAAAGGAGGGAAAAGATGGAATCATCAATTGACAGGCGGATATTTGAACGTATGCACGATGACTTTACCGGCTGGTATACTCTAAAAGACAATGAGAAAATCTTAGGAGAGTTTGCAGGCTTAGATTTCAGTGGCTCTGGGATACGCATCAATGCGCGCCGGAGGATTTTGGAAGGGAGGGCGCTTGATGTAAGTTTGGTTTCTGTAAAGGTAAGTGAACCTATCAAGGAAAGCGCGCAGGTAATTTGGCAAAGGGAGCTGAGCCCTGGATGGTGGCAGGCAGGTTTGAGGTTTTATCATCCTGGCCTTGCGCATCTGTGGCCGTTAGTCCACCCTGAGCAGTATCAAGAAGATTAAAAGGAGAGGAGGTGGTTACCATGAGAATGCAGGAAAACAGAAAATTTGTCAGATGGGATGTAAAAAGCCCGATGCGATTAAAGGTCATAGGCTCTAGGGAGGCAGAAGCGCAGGAAAGAATGGCGTTACTTCGCGATATCAGTTTTGCTGGCGCGCAATTTTCTGTTTCCGAAAGTCTACGGCTTAACGATAAATTGGAAATGTTTATTGAGATGCCCAATGAAGACAACCTGATTAATTGCCAGGGCAAGATTGTTTGGCAGAAATCTGCCGAAGAGGGGGGATCCCCGCATTTTATTTGCGGATTGCTTTTTACCCAGCTTCAGGATCCGGATAGGGAGAAAATATTCTACTACGTCAGAAATGTTAACGATAAAGCGTTATGGAATAAATGGTGGAATGATATAAAATAGGAACTTGACTCAAGGCAGAAATTGTGATAAACTTTATCAATCTCTTTAGCGGAATTTCGAAAGAGGGTTTAATCCTTTCGTGTCTTTCTGCAGGCACTGTTTACATCCCCTAAAAATTAATAGAGAGGAGTAGAAGAGAATGAAATTTGGAAGGTTTGCTATTCTTATAGTATTCTTTACAGGCATTATACTTTCAGGCTGTGGCCAAAAAAATGAAGGAGCCTCCAATCCGTCCGAGGCTAAAAAGATTTCCCTTACTGTCTGGCACTGGATGACTGACAGAGAGAGCGCTTTGCAGGAGTTATCCAAAAAGTATGAGGAAAAGACAGGAATTAAGGTAAATTTCGAGTTATACGCCCCTTCAGACGCTTATGCCCAAAAGGTAAGGGCAGCGGCACAGGGAAATAATCTTCCCGATATATTTAGTGTGTTAGGTGAAAAACGGGATTTTGCCGCGTATGTGAAGGTGGGGCATATTAGTAATTTGGCTCCTTTTATGGAGGCGAATAATCAGGAATGGGAAAAAGGATTCTTCTCTAAGGCCTTGGCAACCAGCGAATTTATAGAGGGCAATTCTTACGGGGTTGCCCCGGGAATTTATGGGGTTCCTATTGATATGACGTCAATAATGATGCTCTATAATAAGGACTTATTTAAGGAATTAGGCTTAGACCCTGAGCGCCCCCCTGTAAAATGGGAGGACTTTCTTGCCATAGGCCAAAAGATAAAAGAAGCCAAGAAGCAAGGGTTAGTAAGCGGCTGGGGGGAAATATGGATGATAGATTGTATCGCCAATAACTTTGCCTTTAACCTTATGGGAAAGGATAAAGTATTATTAACCATACGGGGCGAGGTGCCGTATACTGATCCTGATTGGATTCGGGTATTTACCTTATTTAAACAGATGCAGGACGCGGGGCTTCTTTATAACGGTTTAGTGAGTATGGTAAACAAAACTGCCGAGCAGCTTTTTGCCAATGGCAAGGCTGTGTTTGCCTTTAACGGTTCCTGGTGCGTGAATGTGTATCAGGGCATGAATCCGGATTTAAAATACGGGGTAATGTTTCTGCCCAGAATTTCAGATAAATTCCCGGTAAGTGTTTGGGGTGGGGCAGGCTCTTCCTTCATGGTGTACGATAAGTCCAAGAATAAAGAAGGGGCCATCAAATTTCTACAATGGCTTAGCGATAAAGAGCAGCAAATGTTTTTGGCAGAAGAAACAAGGAACCTGCCGGCAAATAAAGGGGCGGCAGGCAGGATTTCGCCGGCCTTGGCGGAGTTTTCAAAAGCAATCGAGTATTCTACCCATCCTCGGGTATGGGGTGTGTCGGAGTTTTCTCAAGTGATAGAGGCATTTGATAAAGGAATCCAATCTATTATTATCGGAGAGAAAACCCCGGAGCAGGTTGCTCAGGAAGTGCAAAAAATAAAAGAAAGAGAATTAGCTAAAAAGAAGAATAAGTAATTTTCGTTAGGTGTTAAGGCTATAGCGTCAAGGATTGTGACGCTATTACGCAAGGACGCGATAACGTCTGCCCGGAGAGAGAGCAGGCCATAACGAAATGAAATTAAAATCAACCCTAGAAAATTACCTTTTTGTCCTGCCCGCAGTTGTTATCTTTTCCATCTTTTATATCTATCCTTTTTCGCAAGTTTTTTATTTAGGCCTCTATGAGTGGGACGGCGTATCTGCCGCCAAACAATTTATGGGGCTTACCAATTTTAAAGAAATAATTTTTTCTGACCCTATATGGTGGAAATCGATGCTGCAGGCAGGATGGATGACGCTGGTTGCCCTTACGTTTCAGAATATTTTGGCATTTCTTCTGGCATGGGCATGTGATAGAGAGATACGGTTTAAGAATTGGTACCGATTGGTATTTTTTATTCCCCCTATTCTTTCAGAGGTGGTCGTTGGGCTTGTGTGGCAGTGGATATTGGAAGGTAATTACGGGTTATTGAATAGTTGGCTGACTCAGGTAGGCTTATCCGATTTGACCAGGACGTGGTTAACCGATCCCAAGACCGCCCTTAACTGCGTGGCGATTGTTCATTCATGGAAGGGGTTTGGCTGGGGGTTCCTTATATTTCTGGCAGGGTTGCAGACTATTCCCCGTGAACTTTACGAAGCGGCGAAGGTTGACGGAGCGAACTCATGGTACACCTTTACCAAGATTACTATTCCGCTTATGGTTCCTGTGGCGATACTTGTGGCAATACTTACTATCTTAGGCACCATGCAGGCGTTTGTATTAATCATGGCAATGACCGGCGGCGGGCCCGCATACCATACCCAAGTTCCCATATTAAGGATCCTCGGCTCTATGGATGGCTCACGGTATGGGTATGCCTGCGCCCAAGGGATACTCTTTGGGGTTATATTGGTTACTATTTCTTTTATTCAGTACCGTTTTTCTAAAAGAAGCCAGGCTAAAGGAGCCTAAAAGTAGGGGCGGGGTTTCCCCCCGCCCTAATGATGATGAAAGGCGCGGAGACCGCGCCCCTACGGAGAGATGAAGAATCCTTTATACTATAAGATAAAAAGCATTACCTTAAATACGCTTATCCATATCTTTCTTCTTACCATAGCCGTGAGCTGTTTATTTCCTTTAGTGTGGATGATTAGCTCAAGCCTGAAGACCCAATCCACCATTTTTTCCGATACCTCGTTGATTCCTCAACAGATGCATTGGGAAAATTACGCCCTTGCGTGGAAGGAGGGAGGTTTTGGCAGGTATTTCATCAACAGTATTTTTTATACCACTGCCGTCGTTATCGGTATCATTGTGGTAGCTTCCCTGGCCGCCTACGCCTTTTCCCGTTTTAGTTTCCCCGGAAGAAATATTATGTTTTATACCTTTATGGCCGCGATGATGATACCTATTCCGGGTAGTTTTGTTCCTTTGTACCTGCTTATGAATAAATTGGGGCTTAGGGATACGCGAATAGGCTATATTCTTTGTATGATTAATGTGGGGTTGTCAACCAGCATATTTCTGCTGAAGACCTTTTTTGATAAAATGCCGCGCGAACTGGAAGACGCGGCGCGAATTGACGGCTGTTCTAAGTTTGGTATTTGGTGGAATGTGGCATTGCCTTTGGCAAAGCCGGTGCTTGCGGTAGTAGTAGTATTTAATGCCTTAAATGTCTGGAATGAGTATCTGCTAGCGTATTTGATTTTAGATAACAGAAAGCTCTATCCTCTGCAGGTAGCCCTCATGACATTTCAAGGGGAATATATTACAAAGTACCATCTTTTGATGGCGGGTTTAACTATCGCGGCGCTTCCGATAATTTTCGTCTATGTGCTGATGCAGAAATATATTGTTAAAGGAGTAACTCAAGGAGCGATTGTAGGATGATTCTTAATCACAAGTTTAACGATGGAGGACGGACGAACGCTTCGCTAAGACGAAGGACGATTTTATTTTTTCGTCCCACGTCCCTCATCTCTCGTCTTTCGTTATGGCATGTATTCTCTATCTTCTATCTACTATCTTCTATTACATGCTTTGCCCAAGAAAAACCTGCTTCGGGCGAGCTGATCACTAAGGCCTGGGCTGCGCAGGGCGAGCGGAAATTCGATGAGGTATTAGAGTATACCCAAAAATGTATTGATATATACCAAAAAGAAGCGGATAGCCAGCATGCTGTTTTAAAGGATTATCCTACAAAAGACCAAACCCCGCTCAGCGATGTGGCAGTGGCCTGTTTTATTCAGGCTGAAGCCCTGATGCGCCAGGAAAGGTTACTTGAGGCAAAGGAAAAATTTCAGTATGTCATTGACCACTACCGTTACGCGGTAGCCTGGGACCCTTCCCGGGGGGTATACTGGAAAGTCGCGAAAGTTTCCCAGGAAAGTATTGATAAAATTAATGAAGAGCTTTCCGGAAAAACAAAAGACTTGAAAAGTCCGGAGAAGCCTAAAGCGGATAAGACCGCGGTAATCCTTTATGATTCAGGAAAGGAAGATGTCGTAGATTATGAAAAATACGGCGAGTTTACCAACGTAAGCAGTAAGGAATATAAATATGTCATTGCTGACCAGGAAGGGCTCTCACGCGCGGTGGGAGAGGGAATTTATCCCAATACTACTTCAGTGCGCTGGGATCCTAATTTTCAGAAATTAAGGAAAGAAAAGAAGCTTGAAGGCTCTCATTGGGATTATGTGCACTCGCCGGATTTAGAAGCGGCGTTTTTAAAGTGGGCAACGTGTAATGAGCCGGGAGGTGTAAAGTTATATTATACCGGATTAATCCTGGAAAAGAGCGGCTTGATAAAGCACGCGCTTAAATGCTATTATGCTATCATCGCGCATTATCCGGGGGCAGTGGGCTGGACCTATTGGCATACCCCATGGTATGTAGGCCAGGCTGCGATGTATAAGATACGTTTTCTCTTGCGTAAGCATCCTGAGTTAGGCTTAAAGCTTGTTGATACAAGGATACATATCGTTAACGGCTATGATAATAACATAAGTAATGATATCGTTATAACCAGCCCTGGAAAGTTTGAAAAGGCGCCAGTTAAGAAAATGAACATTTTTAGCAGATTAAAGAGTGTAGTCAGTAAACTTAAGAAAAAGAAGGATCTTAAAGGGCTTATTGGCCAGGGGCAGGTTAAACTTCTACAATACCAGGATGGTTCGTGGCAGCTTTTGGTTGATGAAAAGCCTTTTACTGTTAAGGCAATTACCTATCAACCTACGAAAATCGGCCAATCTCCAGATGAAGGAAGCTTGGGGAATTGGATGAAGGAAGACTTTAATAAAAATGGAAAAATTGACGGCCCGTATGACAGCTATCTTGAAGAGAACCCGCAAAAGCCAATCGGTGACTTTCAATTAATGAAAGATATGGGTGTCAATGCCATACGGCTTTACCACCATCCTAAGCCAATCAATAAGGAATTGCTGAGAGACCTGTATTCCACCTATGGCATCAGGGTTATTATGGGAGATTTTTTCGGTAAGTATGCCCTGGGCTCTAAAGCACCGTGGAATCCGGGGACTGATTACCGTAACCCCGAACATAAAAAGAATATGCTAGAGTCGGTAAAGAAGATGGTGGAAGAATCAAAAGACGAGCCGTATCTATTGTTTTGGCTCTTAGGGAATGAAAATGTCTATGGGGTAGCCTGCAACGCGGATAAGGACCCGGACAGTTTTTTTCAGTTTGCCAATGAGGCGGCTCTTTTAATAAAATCATTAGACCCCTATCATCCTGTAGCAATAGCAAGCGGCGATACGCTTTACTTAGACCGTTTTGGAAAATACTGCCCTGACATTGATATCTTCGGAGCTAATGTATACCGGGGTGATTATGGTTTCGGCAATCTTTGGCAGGCAGTCAAAGAAGAAGCGGATAAACCGGTGCTGCCTACAGAATTTGGCTGTCCCGCGTACGCGGAAGGCTTAACGCAGGAAGAAACCGAAGAGGCGCAAGCAAATTACCATCAAGGGGCATGGGAAGACATCGTGTTGAATATGGCAGGTAATGAAGGTGTGGGTAACAGTATCGGGGGTATTGTTTTTCAGTATGTTGATGAATGGTGGAAAGCCTATGAACCGAGAAAACACGATACCAAGGGTTTCTTTACCGGGCCGTTTCCTGACGGCTATATGCATGAAGAGTGGTTAGGCGTGGCTAGCCAGTCCGATGGTAAGGATAGCCCTTTTAAGAGGCATCTGCGTAAGAGCTATTATCTGTATCAAAAAATGTGGAATGAGTAGAGAAAGGAGGCAGCACCCAAAGCCATAGCATTGGCACCTAAAAGAATAAAATTAAAAAATAGTTTTACTCACGAGGCGCTTAGCGTGCGGTATTCTGTGTATGGAAAAAGAGTAGAGCGAGACTCTAAAAAATAGCGGTAAAAATATAGGTTGGCTAAGGAAGGAGAATAGCGATGGGAAAAAAGCTTTTAGTATTGGTACTTTCCTGTTTATTGGCAGTTTCTGCTGCAGGGGCAGCTGAAGAGCAGGGAAAGGGGAAGTTTTTTAGTATTTATACCGATAGGCAGACCTCAGACAATCATTATATTCCTTCAGGTTGGATGGGGGATTTTGGAGATATCAAAATCAACGATCAGTCTACGGATACACCTCATGACGGAAAGACCTGCATACAGTTTACGTATACCGCCAAAAAGGCCCAGAACCAGGGATGGGCGGGTGTTTATTGGCAGAATCCCGCGAATAACTGGGGCACAAAAAAAGGTGGGTTTGACTTGACCGGTATGACAAAATTGAGTTTTTGGGCGCGGGGCGCAAAAGGCGGCGAGATAGTGCAGAAGGTCAAAGTTGGCGGGATTAAGGGTACGTATCCGGACACCGCTGAAGTGGAGTTTGGGCCGATTGAATTGACCGACACCTGGCAGCAATTTAGCGTGAATTTAGTTGACAAGGACCTCTCGTATATTAGCGGCGGCTTTGCCTGGGTAGCAACGGTTGACCAAAATCCGGAGGGCGCTACTTTTTATTTTGACGATATGAAATATGAAGCAGACCCAACGATAAAAGCGGCAAAGAAAGAAGCGCAGAAGATACCTTTTTACGTTTTTGCCGATAGGCGTTCCATCGGTAACCACTATATTCCTTCGGGTTGGATGGGTGATTACGGTGATATAAAGTTGGATACGGGATGGAAGGAAAATCCTTATATGGGAGATACCTGCGTAAAAATTATTTACAATGGTAAAGGCGCTCAAGGCGCGCGTTGGGCTGGTATGTATTGGCAGAATCCCGCGAATAACTGGGGCACCACTGATGGCGGTTTTGACTTGAGTACAGCCACGAAAGCCACCTTTTGGGCGCGAGGAGAAAACGGGGGAGAGCGTATTGAGGAATTCAAGCTTGGCGGAATCATGGGTGAATACTCTGATTCTGACATCGCCTCCATTGGGCCGGTGATCCTGACCAAGGATTGGCAGCAGTATACCATTGATCTCAAGGGGAAAGACCTCTCCTATATCAGTGGAGGTTTTTGCTGGGCCACAAACGTTGATGTAAATCCGGAAGGTTGTACCTTCTATTTGGATGAGATTAAGTACGAATAATAAAGAAGAACGAAGGACGAGGGGTGAAGGACGAAGGACGATTTTATTTTTTCGTCTCTCGTCTGTCGTCTCTCGTCCGTCGTTTCTCGTTATTGTTTTCGTCTGTTGTCTGTTGTCTTCGCACGTAATAGCCGCAGAGCGCCAACCGGAAGTAAGAATCCGCAAGCTCAAAAATAACGCCTACCAATTATTAGTCAAAAATAAACCTTATTTTATTAAGGGCGTTTGTTATTCGCCTGTCGCTATTGGCCAGGGAAATAGCGAAGCAAATTTCTGGAGTGATCCCGCGCAGCCTTGGAAGATTGACGGGAAATTGATGAAAGACATGGGCATTAATACGGTGCGTTTTTATCAGTCTCCGGAGAATATGGAAGACGCTAAAAAGGTAATCAACGGCCTGTATCAACTCTATGGAATCCGTTCTATTATGGGCCATTGGCTGGGGTTTTGGGAATACCCCTGCCCGCGCTATGCTGACGATGATTTCAGGCAGAAAATAAAAGAAGATGTCCTGCGTATGGTCAAAACATATAAGGATGAACCGGGAATCTTATTGTGGATATTGGGGAATGAAAATAACTATTCGTTTTCAGAAAGAGTGAATCCCTGGGGTTCTCAGGAGATCGATGCCATTGCCGACTTAAAAAAGCGCTGCGACATCCGCGCGGGCATTTATTATAGTTTTGTCAATGAATTAGCTCAGGAGATACATAAGATAGACCCGAACCATCCGGTGGCTTTGGGTAATGGAGAGTTGATTTCGCTTGATTTTGCGAATCAAGTTTGTCCCGATATTGATGTGGTAGCGCTTATTGTCTACCGAGGAAAGACTTTTGGGAACCTTTTTAAATCGCTGCGGGCAACCTTTGATAAGCCGGTGATAATGAGTGAGTTTGGCGCTGACAGCTATGATGCTGATCTTAAAAAGGAAGACCAGAATATGCAGGCGCTCTTTTTGGAGTCGCAGTGGAGAGAGCTTTTTAAAAACAGCTATCCTTATAAGGAAGGCGCGCAAAATTGTTTAGGCGGCACAATGTTTGAATGGACTGACGAGTGGTGGAAACATAATGAAGCGGCTTCGGATACCTGGAAGATTCATGATACCGAAAGCCATTGGTCAAACGGCAGCTACTATTTTGATATTAAGGCAGAGCGTAATATGAATATGAATGAGGAATGGTTTGGCATTGTTGCCTTATCCGAGGAGCTAGATAACGGTGTAAACACAAGGATTCCCCGCAAGGCTTATTATACATTACGGGATTTCTGGAGGAAGCCAATTATTAATGGTAAGAATAAAAAGAAGGTGAAGTCAAAATGAAAAACCGTGGATTGCGAGTATGGGTGTTATGTAGTGTGCTTTCAGTTTTCAGCTTTCAGTTTTTCCCGCCGAAGGCGGGTCCGCCTGTGGCGGAAGCTGTCAGCCCTGCTCAGGATGAACTTAAGAAAATAAAACAACTTGAAGCACAGATTTTATCCGATGTAAAAGACAAGAAGGCGGTAAAAAGCTTAGAGATGCTGTCTGAAATGTATTTTGGCCAGCAGCAGTATGATTCTTTTGTCGCGTTCTTAAAGAAGCTTGATAAGAAAAAGCCTTTAGCCTGCGAACTCCCTGTGGGTTATTATATTGCTTTATGCCGTTTTCATCAGCTTCTGCATTGGGAGGAAACTCAAAATTGGAAAGAATATTTTGATTTAGGCAGTACCTATCGCCAGGAGCTGTTTGCGGAAACCGAGAAAATAGCGCAATCCTGCCCTGTTTCGGCTGTAGGGATACGCGCCCAGGTATTATCCTGGATAGGCCATAAAACGCACAATGATGAGCAGGCAGAGGATGCCCTTAAGAAGCTTTTGGATATGGTGAACGTGTACGCAAAGTCAGCGGTTGATATCCAGGTACTTAAGGATGTTGCCGATACCTTAGCCCGGCATGGGGAAAAAGGATTTGCTAAATCGGTCTATGGCAGTTATGTCAGTTGTTTGCTTAATGTTGAGCAGTCGCCTCTTAAACTGCAGGCTGCCGCGGAGGGGGCATTGAAAGAGTCTAACAGTGAATTAGCGGAAATTATCTATGACCGCTATATAGAGATTGTTAAGGGTTCACTCGCGAAAGATAATCTTGCCGGTGAGTTAACGCTTATTATCAAAAGTTTTGCTACCGATGGCTGGAGTAAAGGCAGTGATCCTGTTTACGCGGAAAAAGTTTTCGCCATCTTGAAGGAAGCCTGCGGTAAGGAGTATTTTACCCAAGAGCTGCAATATATCAGGGCGTATAATTTGCAAAGGCAGAAGGAGTATCAAAGAGCTGCGGAAGAGTATGCCGTTTTACTAGCCGACTTTCCCAAAAGCAGGTATGTTGACGAGGCAGAATTTAAACTGGGAATTCTCTCTGCCTATATTTTAGATAAAAAAGAAAACGCGCTTACCCATTGGCAGAATATTATCAGCCGTAATGTGTCTTTAGGCTATGTGGCAGAAAGCCTCTATCAGAGAGGCCTGCTCTATCACTACGAGGAAAACCTTGAGCCCGCAAAGGTGGATTATACCAAGCTTTTAGAGCTGATTACAGGGAATGCCGATTTTGAAAACCTTTTAGAGCGCGTTAACGAAAGGCAGAAGGAAATTCAGGAACTTGGGCCTATTGAATATAACCTTAAGATGTTTTTAGATTCGGTTTTTAAGAAACTCGCGCTCCATCAGGCTGCCCCTGAACTTTTTGTCGCTCCATATAAAGCCTTGAGCTTTCAGCACGAGCAAGTCACCTTCAGCCTTATGCAGCTGCAAATGGAAACGGGATGTTTTGCCCCCGAGCTTACGTATCTCTGGTCGGGTGATTTGGGCGGTAATTATCTAGCTCCCACAACGGCTGAGTTTACCGCGCAGTACCAGAGCGCAGGCACAAAGGTGGTCAACCTCGTGGTAGTTTCTCCTTCCGGAGTTGTGGGGAGTACTTTGGAGATGGTTGACGTATATGATCAACAGGAAAAGCTGGTAAGTAAATAATCGATTGAGCCCCGCTCATCAGGCGGGGCACGCGATGAGCCATTAGGTATCGAAAGCATAGCCTGATTTTTTACGCTGCCCAAGTAAAATAGTTATCACTGAAAAAGCGTCTTTTAAACACGAATTCCCACGAATTACACACTAATCATCACGAATACAGCGACGAAGCAATTCGTGTGTATTTGTGTGTAATTTGTGCCTATTCGTGCAAAATAAAGGTTTTTCAGCGGTAACTAAAATATCACTTTTTTGGAGCGTAGGCGATGTGGTGGAAAGAACGATGGCTACCGGTACTTTTGTTGGCGTAACTTATAAATAATATTTGACTTAAGAAGAATTTATCTTATAATAGAAACAAGGTGAGTAGAGATTCTGTTGTAAGAGAGTGTAAACTCATCTCGTTTATTGTGTCGTGTTATAAGAAGCCACGGAGAAAGGTAATGGTAAGGCGAAATGGCCATTATCAATGTGCGAGGGCAGGAATTTACAGAGAGGGAAAAACGCAATTTAGCTATCCTTGATATTGTAAGGCGTTTTGGCCCTATAACCCGGCCAGAAATTTCCCGTGTCCTGGGATTAAATATTGTTACTGTTTCTAATTACGTAGAAGAGTTTATCAATAAGAACCTGGTCTTTGAAAAAGAGTTTGATATCTCTGAGGGCGGAAGGCGCCCTATACTTTTAGATATTAACGCTGACAGCGGTGTGGTTATTGGGGTAGGCGTCAATCTTCTTAATATTGTAGGAGCAGTGGTTGACCTCAAAGGCCGGATTATCGCGCGCCGCGCGTTGGAGCGAAAAGAGGTAGGCATTAAAGAGGTAATTGCCTGCATTGTTGAGATCATCAGCCAGACACTCGGTAAGGCAAGTGATGTCCGCTCTAAAATAAAGGGAATAGGTGTAGGCATAGCTGGTATCGTAAACAAAAAAGACGGCTCAATCCGCTGGCCAGAGAAAGTTGGGAATGGGTATGATTACGCTTCTATTTACGTACCCTTAAAAAATATCATAGAAAAAGAATTTGGATTACCCGTAATCATAGAAAATGATGCTACTGCCGCCTGCTTTGGGGAGCAATGGCTGGATTTAGAGCCAAGTGTTAAAAATCTCATCTATATGTTTTCTGGTGTTGGATGCGGGATTATGATTAACGGCGAGATCTATACAGGCGCGACCGGTTCTGCCGGGGAGGTTTCTATATATAATACTAAAGAAGAAACGCCGTTTACCTGTAGTCAAGGTAATCCCTGTTTCTTGAAACGCTGGGAAATAGATTTCGGTATGCAGGAAGCTGCGCGTATGAGGATTGCTCAATCCCGGGATACTGCGTCCTTTGAGGGAAAGAGGATTCTGGAACTCGCGGGCAATACGATAGATGCCATTAACTTAAAACATATATTCCAGGCGGCAAAAGAAAATGACGGATTGGCTGTTGAGCTCTTGGATAAGGCGGCAAAGCAGTTGGGGATAAAGATCGCTTTTTTAGTAAACCTGCTTAATCCGGAGACCGTAGTGATTGGGGGCGGCTTAGAAGAAGCCGGGGAGGCATTCTTAAAAACGGTGAGAACGGTAGTCAATGAATGGGCATTTCAAGAAATGGCTTCTACGGTAAAGTTACTCTATTCTTCTCTGGGAGAAAACGCGGTGAGCCTTGGCGCGGCAAGTTTAGTCATGCGCCAGGTGTTTAGCCAGGTTTAACAGGATAACACGCAGGGTCAGAAAATAACATCATCCCTTATTAGGGCAAAAGGAGGAGTGGATGGAGCAAAAGATAAAACTCATTGCTGTGGTGTTAGTAGTTTTGTGCCTCGTTGCTTCGGGATTCGCGTACTCTTTTTACGATAAGTTTACCTCATTGACCCGGGAATTTGGAGCGTTAAACGATAAAAAGAAGGCGTTAGAGGTGCAGGTTGATGACCTTGAAAAGAAGATGAAAAAGGCAGAAGAAGCCTTTGGCCGTTTAAGAAAGGACAAAGAGGAAGCAGAAAAAGAGCTTAACCGAACGCTTGCAGACCGCGATGATTTAAAGAAGAGTTACACGAAACTTTCACAAGAGCGAAATGAGTTGGTAGAAAAACTTCAAGAGGCCATGAGCAAGCAATCGGCGCAAGAGCCTGTGGCTGTTGCCGCCGTGCCGATAGCCGAATCGGGGACAGATGAATATTGGGCCGGTGTTTTAAAGCAAAAGGCCGATTTGGATCTTCAATTATCGAATATAAAAAATACGCTTAAAGATAACCAGATTAGAATAGATGAGCTTACCAGGGATAAAGCAAATTTTGACATGGAAATGGAGAAGCTCACTAAAGAGAAAACTGATATTGAGCGTCAGCTTGAATATAACACAAAAATGGTTGATAGCCTTACCCTCCAGCTGGTGAGAGAAAAAGATGATAAGCGAAAGATTGAAAAGCACGCGTCGCTGCTGAAAGAAGAGAATTATGCCCTTCGCAGCCGCCTCAAGGAGGTAATGACCAATAAGGTGGGCCTGGAGAAGAGGTTAAAGGACACCGATGATAAGCGTACGGAATTATACGGCCGTTTAAGTAAAATAGATTCACTGCTCCAGGATAGGCTTTCAGATGTCATAGACGTAAAACAGGATTTACAGGACATTAGAAAGGGCTCAAGCCCTGCTTCGGCTTCGGCAGTTGAGCTTTCTCCTATTGTGGTGCGTTCACCTCTTGCCCAACAACAGGCTGTTGGTATGAAAGAGCCGCAATCGGAAAGTGCCGGAGTTGCTACTTCTCTGCAGCCTGGCGCTAAGGTAGTAAGCATTAATGAAGAAAACAATTTTGTAATCTTGAATACAGGAGAAAATCAAGGAATATATAAAGGACAAAGGTTAACAGTGTATAGGGGAGAAACTCCTATAGCTACCTTGGAAGTTATTCAGGTAAGGCCTAATGTATGCGCGGCTGATATAAAAGAGAAAACGGCCGATATTAAGGCAGGAGACATAGCGAAATAAACACTGTGTCCTTAGTATATGGAAATTTATCCCGACGCTTCAAAACCGCGGCCTTCAGGCCGCGGATGGAGTCGGTCGGGCTTCCGCCCCGAAGGGGCAAGAAGAAAAGGAACCCCGGGCTTTAGCCCTGGTGGGCTCCATTTATCAAGTGAATTCTCGGTGTTAGTCCTTTCATATGTCTTGCCATAAATGCAGGGATGCGGAATGAGCTGTTTAAAACGTAGATACACCCGCCAAAAATTTCTTTAACGAAATTCTAAACGAAATGGAAACAAAAAAGACAAACATTACAGAAGTAGCTGAATTAGCAGGTGTTTCCATAACGACTGTTTCACGGGTAATTAATAAAGCTACATCGGTAAGCGAAGCTAATCGCAGAAAAGTTGAAGAGGCTATCCGGAAGCTTAAATTTGTCCCTTCTCCGTACGCCCAGGCTTTAGCCAGCGGGAAGAACAATACTGTCGCGCTCATTATTCCCCGCTATGAGGGGTTATTTTATTCTTACTATGCCCTTGAACTTATCAGGGGAATCGGTACTCTCTGTGACGTGCTGAAATTAGATTTGCTCTTGCATCTGACTGCGGGTAGAGATATCTTTAATTGTAAATCAGCGGGGGGAATTATATTTGCCGATATCATTGGCAACCGATCTCAACTAGAATGGGCTTTGAGAGAGGGGATACCCACGGTGGTGATTAATAGCTTTGTTGATGATTTGGAGGTAAGCTGTATAGCAATTGATAATATGGGTGGCGCGAAAGAGGCGGTCAAATACCTTATAAGTTTAGGGCATACCAAAATCGCGCATATTGCCGGTGATACCATCAGCCAGGCGGCGGTATTACGCCTTGAAGGATATGAAAAGGCGCTCGCAGAACATGGTATCAGCGAAAATCAAGAGTATATCGTGAAAACTGATTATTCCCGAGGACAAGCTCGCCAGGCAACCGAAAAACTCCTGGGGCTTAAGGACCCTCCTACAGCTATCTTTGTTGCCTCTGACTCCATGGCACTTGAAGCCATGGCGGTGATCATGGAAAAGGGCAGAAAAGTGCCGCAGGATATTTCAATCATCGGTTTTGATGATAATCCTTCAAGCCTGTATGGGCCGGTTGCCATTACTACGGTCAGGCAGCCTTTAATTAAAATGGCAGAAGAGGGGTTGAAGGAGCTCTATAGCCTGACTAAGGGCAAAAAAGAAATCAGAAAAACTCTACTGCCGACAGAACTTATTATAAGGGATTCTTGTAAGTAGCCTAAAAAATTTTTATCGCGTAAAACCCCGCTTCTATTTTGGAAACCCGTTTTTCTCTCACTACCTTTCTTACCACAGGAATTGGCAGCCTCCCGCACCTAGAGCCTCAGGACGCCTGCGATTTTATTTTTCGCTATCTCGCTAATGATATTCCCTTTTGGCCTCAACTTCCCAAACGTGATTTCAAAGAAAATATGTACGCGCAGTACAGTCAAGGACTGCCCGGCATTGTTATTGATGAAAAAGCAAAGCATATCTACGTTAATACCCAAAGAGCAGGCTATGATGAGGAGGTAGCAGCCGCCTATGAACATTATCTTGCCGAGGATGTTGATTATTTTGCGATAAGCCAAGAGTATGCCTCGGGCCTTTACGCGTTTCTGGAGAGTGGCCCTAGGGCCGTAAACCCGCGGTATGTCAAAGGCCATACCATAGGGCCGATAAGTTTTGGGTTATCGGTTACCGATGAGCATAAGAAGGCTATCATCTACAATGAGGAATTTTGCGATGTTCTGGTGAAGGCCTTAGCGATGAAGGCCCGTTGGCAATGAAGATAATTACGAGGGATGATGGATGAGGGACGAGGGACGAGGGATGGCCACCGGCGCGTAATTATCTTCATTGACGAGCCGTATTTGGTTTCTATCGGATCGAGTTTTTTTAATATTAAAACCGAGTCAGTCGTCGGAATGCTTAATGATGTAGCGCTGGCAATTCATCAGGAAGGGGCGTTGGCAGGAATACATTGTTGCGGGAATACCGATTGGTCAATTGTCCTGCGAGCCGGTATCGATATACTGAATTTTGATGCCTATAATTATTTGGATAATCTTCTTCTTTACCGTAACGAACTAAAGGATTTTTCAGCCAGAGGCGGTATTTTAGCCTGGGGCATTGTCCCGACAGCTTCCGAAGAGCCTTTACCCGCGCAGGCAAGCCTTCTTGAAAAAATGGGGATACAAGAAAAGCCTGCCTTAATAACTCCCGCGTGCGGCTTAAGCGGGGTGTCTGTGCAGCGTGCCGAAGAAACTTTCGCGCTTCTTGTTGCCCTTACAAAGCAATTATCGTCGAAAGAATAACAACTACTATTTATTGTGTTTAACCGCCTAGAGAACTACAATATATGGTATTTTTTGCTTGACAAGAAATTTTGCCTATGCTATAGTTTACAACGGTCAGTTACTATTATTAAACTTTTTTTATAAGAGGAGAGCCGCATATGTCAATAAAACTTTCAGAAAATGCGCTTAAAGTTTTAGAAAAGCGGTATTTAAAGAAAGATAAGGCCGGTAAAGTTATTGAGTCGCCGGAGGATCTTTTTCGCAGGGTAGCGCGCACGATAGCTTCTGTAGAGAAGGCTTACGGAAAGAACGAAGCGCAAATACGGGATCTTGAGCATAAGTTTTTTGAGATGATGGCGCGCTTAGAGTTTATGCCTAATTCTCCTACCCTTATGAATGCGGGAAGAGAACTCTCTCAGCTCTCCGCCTGTTTTGTGCTTCCCATAGAAGACTCAATGGAGTCTATCTTTGAAAGCCTTAAGGCAACTGCAATGATTCATAAGTCAGGAGGCGGCACGGGTTTTTCATTTTCTCGCCTTCGGGCTAAAAATAGCCAGGTGCTTTCAACCGGCGGTATCGCCTCAGGCCCGGTTTCTTTTATGAAGGTGTATGACGCGGCAACCCAGGCGGTAAAGCAAGGGGGCACGCGCCGCGGCGCGAATATGGGGATTTTACGGGTTGACCACCCCGATATTCTAGAGTTTATTCAGTGTAAAGACATGGATAAGGAGATTGCTAACTTTAATATCTCGGTTTCTCTTACCGACGATTTCATGCAAAAATTGGAGCAGGACGGCGAATACGATCTCATTGACCCACATACGAAAAAACCTGTAAAGCAACTGAAGGCAAAGGAAGTATTTAATCTGATTGTAAAGCAGGCGCATAAAAACGGCGAGCCGGGAATTATTTTTATTGATAAGATGAACCAATTTAATCCCACGCCAAAGCTGGGTAGCTATGAGTCTACCAATCCGTGCGGAGAACAGGTGCTTTTACCTTATGAGTCTTGCAATTTGGGCTCGGTTAATCTGTGGAAGATGTATGTAAAAAAAGAGGATCATTACGAAATTGACTGGCAGAAGTTAAAGGATACGGTGCATTGCGCGGTGCAATTCTTAGACAACGTCATTGACGCCAATAAGTTTCCGCTTCCTGAAATTGAGAAGATGACTCGTTTAAACCGTAAAATAGGCTTGGGGGTAATGGGATGGGCGAGCCTTTTATGCCGGTTGGGCATTCCCTATAATTCTGACGAGGCGATTGCCTTAGCGGAAAAAACAATGTCGTTTATTTTAGAGGAAGCAAAAAATAAATCTGAAGAGTTGGCGAAGGCAAAAGGGGTTTTCCCCGCTTTCCGCAGCAGTATCTATGATAAGCCGGGGGGGCTGCGTTTACGCAACGCAACCTTAACGACGATAGCGCCTACCGGTACGATCAGTATTATTGCCGGGCCTTGCTCCTCGGGCATAGAGCCGCTTTTTGCTATTTCTTATTATCGCATGGTGATGGATCAGGATAAATTGGTTGAGGTTGATCCTGTTTTTGAAGAGATAGCAAAAGAAAAGGGCTTTTATTCTCGCGAGTTGATGGCAAAGATCGCGGAAAAAGGATGCATCCAGGATATCCCGGAAATCTCTGAGGACGTAAAAAAGGTTTTTGTGGTCGCGCATGATATTTTGCCGCAGTGGCATATTAAGATGCAGGCGGCCTTTCAGAAATATACCGATAACGCGACTTCGAAAACCATTAATATGCCGCACGAAGCTACTATGGAGGATGTCTCTCAGGCTTATCTTTTAGCTTACCGTTTAGGCTGTAAAGGGGTTACTATTTATCGTGACCGAAGCCGCGAGGAGCAGGTGTTAAATATCGAACGCAAAGAGCAAAAAGCAGAAAAAAGATCTATTACTCAAGAAAGCAAGAGAAAAGAGCCGCTGGCTGATATGATTGCTCCTCGTCCTCGTCCTGAAGTAGTGGTAGGGACAACGACAAAAGTTTCGACAGGCTGCGGTAATCTTTATGTAACCATTAATTCTGATACAGACGAATTGCCGTTTGAGGTCTTTACCCAGATGGGTAAGGCCGGAGGTTGTGCCGCAAGCCAGCTTGAGGCAATAGGCCGCCTGGTATCGCTTGCGCTTCGTTCAGGAGTTGAAGTAAAGTCGATTATTGAGCAGTTGCGTAATATCCGTTGTCCTTCACCAAGCTGGGAAAAAGGAGTGCGGATTTTTTCCTGCGCGGATGCCATCGCAAGAGTGGTTGAAAAGAGGCTTTTGAACGTAGCAACAAGCCATAAGACCCTTGATATCCACTCAAAATTGACCAGAGCCGAGGAATATTTACTTGAAAAAGATATTACTTCTGATATTATTGGGGTCTGCCCCGACTGTGGGGGTGCGCTTCGCCACGAAGAAGGCTGCGTGAAGTGCCAGGCCTGCGGGTATAGTAAGTGTTAAATGAGCAATAGTTACTAATTGTTACTATCGGTTACAAGCTGTTACTAATAGTTACAGAATAGTGGAAAATTGACAGTAACCGATAGTAACTGATAGTAACCATTAGTAACTGTTTGTAACCGAAACATTATGAGAAAAATACTGTATGTTGTGCTAGATGGCCTTGGCGATTTGCCTATAAAGGAATTAGGAGATAAAACTCCGCTTGAGGCGGCGTTTACCCCGAATATGGATAAACTGGCGCAAAAAGGAAAGACTGGTATAGTCTATCCTGTGGCTAAGGGTATTGCCCCTGAGTCTGATGTGGCGGTTATCTGCCTTTTAGGATACGATGCCCATAAGTATTATACCGGACGCGGCCCGCTTGAGTCGTATGCCGAGGGTTTAGAGATACATGATGGCGACTTAGCACTAAGGGTTAATTTCGGCACTGTTGATAAAGACGGTAAGACTATTCTTGACCGCAGGGTAGGAAGAAATTTAACTACAGAGGAAGCAACAGAGCTTGCTAAAGAAATTAATTCCAAGGTAATTTTAAGCGGCGGGACGTTTGAGTTTAGAAATACTATAGGCCATCGGGGGGTTTTGGTTATTCGAGGCCAGCGCGGCCGTTTATCCGGATGGATTACCAATACCGACCCTGCCTATGGCAGGGAAGGAGTTTTTGGAATTGCTCTAGAAAAGTTTCCCAATACTATTCAGGAATCAAGGCCGGTTGAAGGCCATGAAAATGACCCTAAGGCAATTGAGGCGGCAAAACTTCTTAATGAATTTACCCAAAAAGCGCATCAAGTTTTAGAGAAAGCGCACACCAATAAAAAGAGGGCTTCTGAAGGAAAGATGGTGGGTAACGCCATTGTTTCTCGTGATGCCGGAGATTGTTTACCCAAGTTTCCTTCTTTTAAGGATTCGCAAGGTTTACGTTTTGGTTCGTTTGTGCAGATGCCGGTTGAGAAAGGTATCGCGCTTTTAACCGGTATTGATGTGGTAGAGCTTCCCCTGTCTACGGGAAAGCCTGAAACAGATTATCCCCTTTGGTCTGAGACCGCGGTAAAAAAAATCAAGGATTTTGATGGCCTTTATATCCATATTAAAGGCCCTGATGAACCGGCGCATGATGGGAATTTCAATAAGAAGAAAGAGTCTATTGAAGCAATAGACAAGTTTTTCTTCGGCAGCCTTATCCCAAAAATTAACCTCCAAGACTACATTATCGCGGTAACCGCGGACCATTCCACCCCTTGTAAGCTTAAAAGCCACTCGGCAGATCCTGTTCCGTTATTGGTTGTAGGAGGCACTATCAAGCCGGATGGTTCCTTAAGCTTTTCCGAAAAAGCGGCCAAGCTTGGCTCCATAGGCGAGCTTACCGGCCAAGATATTTTACCTTTCATTGTAAAACACGCCAGCCAGTAGTATAATATACCTTAATTCCAAACCCGCATTGGAATTGGAGGTAAAATAATGCCTTATCGCAAAACTCCATTAGTGGAATCCCAGATATATCATATCTTTACCAAAAGTATTGCTGGATTCAGAATTTTTAATTCCGACTATGATTTTGAAAGAATGTTGGCGGCGGTGTGTTTCTATGCGGTAGAAAATCCTCCCTCTAAATTCTCTTTATTTATAGAAAACAGAAGTAACCTGGAAGAAGTTAAATCTCAAGCTTTGTCTGTCGATTCAGTGAAAATAGTAGAAATACTTGCGTATTGTCTGATGCCAACTCATATCCATTTAGTCCTCAAACAGTTAAAGCCTGGCGGAATCTCTAAATTTGTTAATGTAATTCTTAAAAGTTACAGTAAATACTTTAATGTAAGATACAAAAGAAAATGCCCTTTATGGGAAGGGAGATTTAGAAGTGTTTTGGTGGAAACGGATGAACAGTTTCTTCATCTGACTCGTTATATCCATTTAAATCCGGTAAGTATTTCATTGGCGGACAATCCTGAGGATTGGAAAAGTTCTTCCTATGAGGAATATATTGGCAGGGTTGAAGATAAGAATAGGATATGCGCTTTTTATGATTATCTGGACATGGATCAGTCTTCTTATAAGAAATTTGTTGAGGATCGTATTGACTATCAGAAAGAATTAGAGCAAATCAAACATTTGATTATAGAATAAGCCGGTTAACCTTAATTCCAAACCCGCATTGGAATTAAGGTTGGTTTGGTTTATTCCAATGCGGGTTAGGAATTGATGGTTTCGTGCAAAAAAAAGGCACTTCCTGCTTTAAAATGAGAACCATCCCTATAGATATCATTGTTATTGGCGCAGGACATGCTGGATTAGAGGCGGCCCTTGCAGCGGCTCGGCTTGGCTGTAAGACGCTGCTGGTTACGATGCGTTTGGATACTATTGGCCATATGAGCTGTAATCCTGCAATTGGAGGTATCGGTAAGGGGCAGTTGGTTAAGGAAATTGACGCCCTTGGCGGTGAAATGGCAAAGGCCGCGGATAGCTGCGGTATACAGTTTAGGATTTTAAATAGCTCTAAAGGGCCTGCAGTGCAATCAAGCCGCGCCCAAGAAGACCGCCACCGCTATAAAGCTTATATGCAAGCCGTGGTTAAAGCGCAAAAGGGGTTGAAAATAAAAGAAGGTGAGGTTATTGAACTGTTAGTAAAGAATGGGGGTATCTCTGGAGTTAAATTGCATAACGGAGAGGTTATCTTTGCTAAAGCCGTTGTAGTTACTCCCGGCACATTTCTTAATGGTTTAATGCACGTTGGCTTAGAACATACTCCTGGCGGAAGGCTTGGGGAAGCGCCATCAGTCGGCTTGGCAAATTCTCTAAAAGATTTAGGCTTTCACATCCTGCGTTTTAAGACCGGAACCTGCCCCCGCATAGACTGCCGCACCATCAATTTCAGGAAACTTCAGATTCAAGAAGGCGATAAGGCTCCCCGGCCTTTTTCTTTCTCTACAAAGAAATTAAAGCTTGCGCAAGTTCCCTGTTACATTACGTATACTAATAAAAAAACCCACGAGATTATCCGCTTAGGGCTTGACCGCTCGCCTCTTTATACCGGGAAAATTAAGGCAACGGGAGTGCGTTATTGTCCCTCAATCGAAGACAAAATAGTCAAATTTGCCGATAAAGAGCGCCATCAGGTGTTTTTAGAGCCGGAAGGATTGGATACCATTGAATATTATCCTAATGGCGTATCTACCAGCCTGCCTCTGGATATCCAAATAAAAATGCTCCATTCCATAGAAGGCTTAGAAAATGTTGAAATTACAAAGCCTGGTTATGGTATCGAGCACGACGTGGTTGACCCTTTGGAACTATATTCTACCTTAGAAACCAAGCGCGTGCGTAATCTCTATTTAGCCGGGCAAATTAACGGTACTACCGGTTACGAAGAAGCAGCTGCCCAAGGTTTGATTGCCGGAATAAACGCGAGCTTACGGGTAAAGAATAAGCCTCCTCTTGTGTTAGACCGCTCAACCAGTTACTGTGGTGTTTTGATTGATGACCTGACCACAAAAGGCACTCATGAACCATACCGGATGTTTACCTCGCGTGTAGAGTATCGCCTGCTTATCCGCGAAGACAATGCGGACCTGCGTTTGGGAAAAATCGGCTATGAGATCGGCCTTATCAAAGAAAGTAAGTTTAATAAGCTACAGAATAAGAAAAAAGAAGTGGAAAGGGGAATCGCCTACGTAAGAAAAACAAGTATTGTGCCAACTGCCAAGCTTAATAACTACCTGCAGGCAGGGAATACCCCACCCATACAGAATAAAATAACGCTGGAGAATTTATTGAAACGTCCCCAGGTAGATGTTGGCATCCTGAATAATTTTGGCCACCTTAAGGTTAGTGATAGCGCGGCAAAGCAGATAGAAATCGAGGTAAAGTACGGAGGTTTTATCCAGCGTCAGCTTAAAGAGGTAGAAAAATTTAAGAATCTGGAAAAAATAAGGCTTCCGGAAGATTTTGATTATAGCGTAATCCCCAGTTTATCCCGTGAAATTAAGGAAAAGCTTATAAAAGGAAAACCTCTTACTTTAGGCCAGGCATCGCGTATTTCCGGAGTAACGCCGGTTGCTATCTCAGCGCTTATGATATGGCTTAAGAAAACGCGTCCCACTTTATTGTAAGTAGTTACTTTTTTTATCGGATACCCTGCGTGGGCTGGCCGGGAAGGTTATCAAGGAAAGGCCTGCCATGGTAGTAACTGGTCAGTTATCAGGGGTTAAACAAAATGGGTCCTGTCCCCGCCTGCGGCGGGGCCACCCATTTCCCCCATTCACTGACGCATTATCCATGGTACCTCTTTTTCATTGAAAATGGTAAGGTTATCCTGTAGAATAAATTGCTTAAAACAAGAGTCTTGCGGGTAAATTAAATTCTTGAAAGTAAGGTTTTCCATAGATTATGTATGTCAATAAACTTGTCTTTAATCTCCTCAATAGCCTAGCTAAAAAAAATATTCTGGCAGATATGGCGTGGATATTTCTTGCCAAGTATGCGATATTTTTCTTTGGTATAGCGCTCATTTTTTTTGTGCGTCGAGATAAAAAGGCCTTCCTCAAGGTTTTTATAGCCACGGCTATTACTGTTATGGCTCTCTTTATAATTAAGAAGATGTGGTATTTTCCGCGGCCATTTGAAAGTGAAAATGCCGCTCTGCTTATAGAACACCGTCTGGACTCAACCTTTCCTTCCAAACATGCGGCGGTTGCCTTTGCTATTGCCTTTGGGATATTTTTAGAGAAGAAAAAACTCGGGGCTTGGCTATTAGTTTTGGCTTTTTCCGTTGCGTTATCGCGGGTTATCGTCGGAGTGCATTATCCTTCTGACGTGTTTGCCGGCGCAGTGATAGGAATGATAGCAGCGTATAGCAGTAACAAGTTTTTTTCGCGAAAAATAAAATAGCGAAGTAATGCTTTTTTAACAGGACTATATTTTATCTTTACCTCAAAAGTTGCTACAAATTCGGTAAAGAACTCAGAAAATAAAGCTTTCCCGGCTTTGTTGCATGCATTCTTTGTAATGCTTTGTTTACCAATGAGTTCTGATAGATTTTTACGCATTGATTAGCTAATACGAATGCAAACGGATTGTGGCGGATGCAGGCAGATTCTTTTATCCGCGACATCCGTAACCATCCGTCCGAATCAGTATATCTAAAAACGCAGGTTCATTAAAAACTATGTTTTATCTTTAACTCAAAAGCCGTAACAACCTTAAGAAACTATCCAGAAAATCACTTGACATGGGTATGAAATATGTTATACTTTAGTAGGAAAAGGAGGTAGCATGCGTAACACTTTAAAAATTGCAGTAAGCCTTCCCAAGGAGGATTTTTATAAATTAGAGCAAATCCGCAAAAAATTAGGCTTTGGCCGCAGTACCATTATAGACAAAGCCATACGCTTTTGGTTGGGATGCAGAGAGAAAGAAGAATCGATTAAGCGTTATCAGGCAGGCTACAAGAGAAAACCTGAGTCCATTAAGGAGATACAAGCGATAGAAAAAGCATCGGCTGAGGCATTTGGTGAGGAAGATTTACAATGAAACGAGGTGAAGCCTGGTGGGCAGAACAGCCTGAACCTATTGGCAGTCGGCCAGTGCTTTTACTTTCGCGCGATGAAGCTTATGAGGTGCGTAATGCCGTTACCATAGCGCAGATAACTACAACTATTCGTAATATTCCCGTAGAAGTACCTTTAGATGATAAAGACGGTTTACCTCAGAAATGCGTGGCAAATTTAGATACGCTTACTACAATCAGAAAAGCAATTCTCACCAAAAGAATTTGTTCTCTTAGCTCGCAAAAGATGGAGCAGATAGATAAAGCAATTAAATTTGCTCTGGCGCTAGAATAATTCTGTTTCCCGCCCGGTTTATCAATCGGTTGATTTGAGCTTACCAAAAAAGATGCCTCTTTTTTACTGCTATAAATTTTGCTTCTTTCGTGTTTAAGGAAACTATGGAGCCAGTCCCAAAAATGCAGCAGTTAGTTAAGGGGGAGCAGTATTAATTTGTCTACTCTAAAAAATGAGAAATAGTAGAGAATGAAAGGTTAAATGTGTAGAATATGATTTCGGTTAATAACGTATCATTACAATTGGGACAACGTAAACTTTTCTCTGGAGTGAATATTGTTTTTTCTCCGGGAAATTGTTATGGCCTGATTGGTGCTAATGGTTCGGGTAAATCCACATTTTTAAGGATTCTCTCCGGCGAGAGTGATTCGACGGCAGGAGAGGTTGTTATTGCTCCGGGTAAACGGGTCTCGACCCTGAGGCAGGACCAGTTTGCTTTTGACGAATATACGGCGTTAACTACCGTGATTATGGGACATAAAAAGCTCTACGAAATTATGCTGGCAAAAGACGCGATATACGCGAAAACGCCTTTTACTGATGAAGATGGAATGCGCGCCGCGGAGCTTGAAGGGGAGTTTACTGAACTTCAGGGTTGGAGCGCGGAATCTGACGCGGCTAAACTTTTAAGCGAGCTGGGTATTGAGGAAACGCTGCATACGGCGCACATGAAACAGCTGGAGGCAGGTCAAAAAGTGAGAATATTGTTAGCTCAGGCGTTATTCGCTAATCCCGATATCCTTTTGTTAGATGAGCCCACCAATTATCTGGATGTTGAATCAAGTATGTGGCTGGAAGAATTCCTTTGCGATTTTGAGAATACCGCTATTGTTGTTTCTCATGACCGGCATTTCCTGGATAAGGTTTGTACTCATATCGCGGATATTGATTCCGGAAAGATACATGTCTACCCCGGCAATTATACGTTCTGGTCAGAGGCGAGCCAGCTTGCGGCGCGCCAGCGCAGTGAATCCAATAAAAAGATAGAAGAGCGGCGCACAGAATTAAAAGAGTTTATTATGCGTTTTGCCGGTAACGCGTCCAAATCGCGCCAGGCCACCAGCCGCAAAAAGATCCTGGAAAAACTTACCATAGAGGATATTGAACCTTCTTCGCGTAAATATCCCTATATCAATTTTGAACAGGAACGCGAGTCTGGCAATGACCTCCTGAGTATAGATAATCTGTTTAAAGCGGTTGATGGACAGGGTATGTTTGAACGATTGAATATTACTATTCATAAAGGTGATAAAATCGCTTTTGTGGGCCCGAATGACCTTGCCAAGACCATACTTTTTCAGATTTTGATGAATGAGAGCCCTGCGGATAGTGGCACTTTCAAGTGGGGAGTTTCTACCACGCGGGCGTATTATCCAAGAGATAATTCCGCTTTTTTCAGCCAAAAACTGACTGTTGTTGACTGGCTCAGGCAGTATTCAGCCAATACTGAGCAGGAATTTATCCGCGCTTTTTTAGGCCGAATGCTTTTTTCCGGGGAAGAGTCTCTTAAACCGGTGAATGTTCTTTCAGGAGGGGAAAAGGCAAGGTGCATGTTAGCCCGAATGATGGTTTCACAGCCAAACGTGCTTATTTTGGATGAACCGACTAATCACTTGGATCTGGAAGCGATCACCTCATTAAACCGAGGCCTAGAGAAGTTCCGCGGGACAATTTTGTTTTCTTCCCATGATCATCAGTTAGTCCAGACTATAGCCAACCGTATTATCGAGATCACGCCTCAAGGATATATTGACCGTGTTGACACCACCTTTGATGAATATCTATCCAATGAGCAGATAAAACAACAGCGCCATGAATTATACGCAACCACTCACTAAATATGCCGTAACATTTTCTAGCTTTATACGATGAGGGAGAATCAAGATTTGAGGCCTGCCTTTATTTACTCACACTACTGCGCTGTGACATTAGATTTTGGCATTGCGCTATCATGTTTGAATATAGGGCGGAGGTCCTGTCAAGGTTATGGTAAAGGGGTCAAGTCTTGAATCTTGACAGTTATGTTTCAGATCTGAGAAGGCCGTATGCCCAAAACAATGGCGGGGCAGAGCTGGATATTAGACATTGTGGGGGCCTGCTGAATTCTGCAAAAGTAGATTGAAAATGGCAGGATTATCCTGTAGAATAAACTCTTAAACAATAAGGCAGGAAGGCGCTTTCGCGGGTTATCGTTGGGGTATAAGTATCTTTCTGATGTTCTCGCCGGTGTCTTTTGGGAAATAGTTGCATACTGCAACAGCCATTGATTTTTAAACAAAAGTAAAATCGTAACGTGACGCCGACGTAGCTCAGTTGGTAGAGCAGCGGTTTCGTAAACCGCGGGCCGTGGGTTCGATTCCCTCCGTCGGCTTTTAATAGGTCACAAGGTCACCATGTCACAAAGTCACCACGTATTTTTTTACTTGTGTCCTGTGACCTTGTGACATGGTGACTTCTTTATGCAATGGCACGATTCCGTGAAGTTTTAAAAAATAAGAATTTCTTCTTTTTATGGTTAGGCCAGATTATCTCTCAGCTTGGTGATAGGCTTGACCAGATGGCGCTCATCGGCTTTATTGCCCAGCGTTCACCGGGAAAGACCCTGCAGCTTGCCACTCTCCTTTCCTTTACTATCCTGCCCGTATTTATTATCGGCCCTATTGCCGGAGCATACGTTGACCGCTGGGACAGGCGTAAAACGATGTACCTGTGTGATTTCTTCAGAGGGATTTTAGTTTTGAGCATCCCGCTGTATCTTCTTAATGAGAAGATGCCGCTGTTTCCCTTATATTGTGTGGTATTCTTAATGTTTAGTATAGGAAGGTTTTTTGTTCCTGCAAAGCTTGCCATTGTGCCAGAAATAGTCCCTCAAGAACAGCTGCTCCTGGCAAACTCATTGATTAATACAACCGGGATGATTGCCGCAAGCGTGGGTTTTGGTATCGGCGGCATTGTTGTTGCTTTATTGGGAGTTAAAGGAGGGTTTTATTTAGATTCCGTGAGTTTTTTCGCTTCCAGCTTTTTTATTTTTTTAATTCGCTTAAGCAGTAAACATAAACGAGGTATTATTAAAGTAGGAAAGGAAATTGTTGAGGTAATAAAAAAATCTATTATTAGCGATATGAAAGATGGGATTAAACACTTGCTTAACCAGAAACAGATGCGCGCTGTCATTAACATACTTTTTTTGATTTGGGCGGCATTAGGAGCCGTTTATGTAGTACTCATAGTCTTTGTGCAGGAAACGTTGCAATCGTTTACCTTAGATTTGGGATTATTGGTAATGTTTTTAGGTGTAGGGCTTTTCGCGGGGTCGCTTCTCTACGGGCGGCTTGGAAAGACTACGAATTGTTTGCGGAGTATATTTTTTTATCTTTTGCTCAGTGGTATTAACTTAACAGTATTTGCTTTTGTTTTGGCCCGGTCGCCCTATTTTTCAACAGCGGCAGTTTTATCTTTTATTTTTGGTTTATCGGTTGCTCCGATAATGACCGCGGTCAACACACTCACCCAAGAAGTAACGGTCAAGGAAATGCTGGGCAAGGTCTTTAGTTCTTTGGAGATTGTCATGCACTTTGCCTTTTTGCTGTTTATGTTTTTAGGCTCAATGCTTGCGGAATATAAGTCTATAGGCCGCCAAGGCTTGCTTGTCGGAGTAGGAATTTTGCTTGCCCTTATCGGCCTTATCGGTTTCGTGCGTATAAAGTTAAACCCCTCATTTACCCTTTTTCCCCAGCATCTTCCTCCTGAGACAGAAGGAAGGCGGGACTAGTACACCGTTAAATTAGTTTTTATTAGTGTGGCGGTGTAATAAAAGGGGTGTGGGGAAAAATTTTCCCCACGATTGGGGGGTGCTCAGCGTAGCCGACGATAAGTCGGCGGAGCGCCGAAGGGGGGCTTGTCCCCATAGCGGAAGTGCGGAGTTAACTTTCGCTATACTCCCAAGAATTAAGTTAACGGAGCACTAGTCGTCTATGTTAAAGTTACGAGAGCATAAAGAACTAACCAGAGATAAAGCGATACGAAAAGCGGCACTTCCCGAAAAGGTTACGATACCGCTATCACAGCATATCGGAAAGATATGCCAGCCGCTGGTAAAAGTGGGAGATTCTGTCAAAACCGGAGAGCTTATTGCTACTTTGGATGAGAAGGTAGTCTTTTCGCCTGTGCATAGTTCAGTTTCGGGAAAAGTTATTGCCATTGATGATATGCCGCATCCGCTTTTAGGCCGCGCAAAGGCAGTTGTTATTGTTTCCGATGGTTTAGATGAGAAAATCAAAGAACAAAGTTTATCATCGAGTCAGATAGAACAGCTTACTCCTCATGATATCCGTAAAATAATTTTTGATTGCGGCATTGTAGGGATGGGAGGCGCCGCGTTTCCTACCCATATAAAATTGAGCCCTCCGAAACAATTGGATAGTTTTATCCTTAACGCGGCGGAGTGTGAGCCGTTTTTGACCTCTGATGAGCGGCTGATGCTTGAGAAAACAGATCAGATACTCATGGCGGTTGATCTGATGGTAAAGTGTACAGGCGTAAAAAATGTTTTTATAGCAATTGAAGATAATAAGCCAGAGGCAATCAAGGCGTTTGAAAAACGGGTACAGGGTACAGGGTACAGGGTACAGCTTTTGAAATCAGGGTATCCCCAGGGAGGGGAGAAACAGATTATTTCTTCGGTGCTCAAAAGGGAGGTCCCTGCCGGAAAACTTCCTTTTGATGTGGGAGCAGTGGTCAATAATGTGGCAACCGCGTATGCTCTGTATGAAGCAGTATATCTGGGTAAATCTCTTTATGAACGGGTCGTAACGGTAACTGGGGATTGCCTAAGCAATCCTCAAAATCTTCTGGTGCGCATAGGTACAACCATCAATGATTTGATAGCTGAGTGCGGCCCGTTACAGAAAGAGCCCGAGCGAATTGTTTTTGGCGGGCCGATGATGGGCTTAACGCAATATAGCCTGCATACGCCGGTGATTAAGAATACCGGCGGGGTTATCTTTTTATCTGAAAAAGAAATTCATCCGCCAGATGAGGCTTTTTGCCTGCGCTGTGGCCGTTGTGTGGAAAGTTGCCCTCTGGGGCTTGCCCCTTGTTTAATAGGATTAGCGGTTGAAAAGAAAAAATGGGACTTGGCCAAGAGTTACGGCGCGCTTGAATGTATGGAGTGCGGCTCCTGCAGTTATGTCTGCCCGCAGCGAAGAAATATTGTCCAGGAAATAAAGTACGCTAAACAGAGGATCCCTCAATAATGAAGGACACTGTTAAATACGGCTTCATCTTAGGATTTATTTGTTTTCTGGCTAGTTCCGTATTGGCGGTAGTGTATGGTATTGCTGAGCCAAAGATACTGGCGCAAAAACAGAAGGAGCATGAAGCAGCCTTAAGCGAGGTATTGCCGCAAAGCGGGGGCTTTCAAGCTTATTATGAAAATAATGCGATACTCTATTATGCCGCGTATGACCCCAATAAGCGTTTAAACGGGTTTGTTATTAAAACGTATGCAAAGGGTTATTCCGGGGCTATCGAGGCAGTGGTTGGCTTAACCTTGAATTTAGAAATTGCTGATATAAAGATTATATCTCAAAATGAAACTCCGGGGTTAGGCAGCAGAATTACTGAAAAACCTTTCCTTGGCCAGTTTAAAGGGAAAACCGTGGATGGAGTACCTGAAATTCATGCGATTGCCGGGGCAACGGTATCATCTTCGGCGTTACTGCGTTCAGTGCGGGAAAAAATCTCAGCGGTAAAAGATAAGCTTCTGCTTGAGGTGCAAAATGCGCGATAAACTGCGTGTGGGGAGTGCCCCGCATATTCATAGCGGTGAAGCGGCTTCAAAGGTTATGTGGGCGGTATTCTTTTCCTTAGTTCCTTCCGGAATTGCCGGAGTATTTATTTTTGGAATTTCAGCAGTAAAGGTTATTTTAGTTTCTGTTGTGACGTGTGTCGTTACTGAGGCTTTGATTCAAAAATTAAACCATAAGAAAATAACTGTCAGCGATGGCTCAGCGGCGCTTACGGGATTACTGCTTGCCTACAACCTTTCTTCGCATGTCCCTTTTTGGATTCCCCTTATCGGCGGGATTTTTGCGATTGCTGTTTGTAAACACACTTTCGGAGGGCTTGGGGCAAATATTTTTAATCCGGCGCTTGCTGCCCGGGCATTCCTTTTGGCTTCATGGCCAAAGCATATGACGGATTTCGTCAGGCCGTTTAACCTTGACGGCTTGAGTTCCGCGACTCCGCTTGCGGTGTTAAAAGAGGCGAAACTACAAAGTGTAGAGGCTATGGGGTTGTCATATACAGATTTATTTTTGGGTAACCGCGGGGGCTGCTTAGGCGAGGTATGTGTTTTGGCGCTTGTGCTTGGAGCGGTGTATCTTTTATGGCGAGGCTATATTTGGTATCATGCGCCAGTTGGATTTATTCTTACCGCGAGTGTTTTAAGTATGCTTTTTAGCCAGCAAGGATTTCTTAAGGGAGATTTCTTCTTTAGTATTTTAACCGGCGGCCTGATTTTGGGCGCGTTCTTTATGGCAACGGATTATGTGACGACGCCAATGACTAAAAAGGGCCAGCTTATCTTTGGCATTGGCTGTGGTGTACTTACGTTTGTTATCCGTCGATTTGGAGGATATCCAGAAGGGGTATCTTATTCTATTTTGATGATGAACGCGGCAACGCCTTTAATTGACCGCTGGGTGAAGCCGAGAAGATATGGTGCAAAGGTGAGCGGGTTAACGGGTAAGCGGGTTTAACTGGCAAACTGGCTCACCGGTTAACCCGTTAACTGTTTTATTGCGAAATATGAAACGACTGCTTAAGGAATTTACTAAAGGTATCACGATTGAAAATCCTACCTTCGGATTGGTCTTAGGATTATGCCCTGCGCTGGCAGTTTCTACCTCAGTGTATAACGCTCTTGGCATGGGGGCTGCGGCGACATTTGTGCTTGTGGGCTCAAACATCATTATTTCAGCCGTGCGAAAAGTAATCCCGGATCAAATTCGTATCCCTTGTTATATTGTTATTATCGCTACCTTTGTGACTATCGTAGAGTTGTTGATGAAGGCGTATATGCCCAGCCTTGACAGGGCATTAGGTATTTTTGTGCCTTTAATTGTGGTTAACTGTATCGTCTTGGGGCGCGCGGAGGCATTTGCCTCAAAGAATAATGTCCTGCATTCTTTCTGTGATGGCTTAGGTATGGGCGTAGGTTTTACGCTTGCCCTGTGTCTTATTGCTTCTATCCGAGAGGTTTTAGGGAGCGGGAAATTTTTAGGTATGAGCATAATGAAAGGCTTTGAGCCGGCGATTATGATGGTATTAGCTCCCGGGGCTTTGCTTACTATGGGGCTCTTGATTGGGCTTGTCAACTATTGGCAGATAAAACGCAAAAGCGGGAAAGAAATAAGGAGGGCAGGTTGCCATGGATGCGGCTAAGCTCATGTCCATAATGATTTCTATGGTGTTCATCAATAACTTTATCCTGTCTAAGTTTCTTGGGCTATGTCCTTTTATCGGTGTTTCTAGGGAGAGCAAACCGGCAATTTCTATGGGACTGGCGGTTACTTTTGTTATGACGATAGCAAGCATTATTACCTGGCTTATTTATCGCTATCTCTTGGTGCCTTTTGATATTACCTATATGCGCACTATTTCGTTTATCCTGGTCATCGCCAGTTTTGTGCAGTTTGTGGAGATGGCCATCCGTAAGACGTCTCCCGGTTTATATAAGGCATTTGGGATTTATCTTCCTTTAATTACGGTAAACTGCGCGGTGCTTGGGGTGGCGGTCTTAAATTCTGAAGCGTTCTTTTTAAATGGCTATGCGGTAAAGGGAAGTTTTTTGATGAGCGTAGCGCAAGGATTTTTTGCCGGCATAGGGTATCTTTTGGCAATGCTTTTAATGTCGGGTATTAGAGAGCGCTTAGAATTAATTAATGTGCCCAAAAGCCTAGAGGGAGTGCCGCTGGCCTTTATCGTTGCGGCTTTGATGAGTTTAGCGTTTATGGGTTTTAGCGGGTTTTCCCGCTAAACTATTTTAATATTTGGCGGGATCCCGCCGGCCCAAAAGATAAAAGAGGTGCGGGAAAGTTTTGAAACACGAATTAGGCACGAATTGCACACGAATAAACACGAATTTTATTAAGGAGAGTTTATTCGTGGAAATTCGTGTGAACTACACGCTATACCGTGCGTAGTGAATTCGTGAAAATTTGTGTTGCCTATACAACAACAATATTCTTATGAATATCATAGTTCCAGTTTTAACTCTAAGCGGTTTGGGCGTAGCTTTTGGCGTAGGTTTAGCCATCGCGGCAAAGAAACTTTGTGTGGTAAGCGATCCGCGATTGGAAGAAATATATGCCAAGCTTCCCGGCGCGAATTGCGGAGCCTGCGGAATGCCCGGGTGCATGGGATTTGCTGAAGCACTCATCCAGGGAACGTGCACGGTTGAGCGTTGCGCGGTAATGCAGGATGAAGAAAGAGCGGAAGTTGCCGGTATCCTAGGAGTTGAGGCAAAGATAAAGGTAAAGCTCGTTGCGGTATTACACTGTCACGGCGGCAATCAAAGGGTAAAGGATAAATATATATACACAGGAGCTCGTGATTGTATTTTGGCTCATCTCGTAGAGGGGGGGCCGAAGGAGTGTTTCTACGGCTGTGTCGGTTATGGTGATTGTGCCAGGGCCTGCCCATTTGGCGCGATTACGATGAACGAAGAAGATTTGCCTGTTGTTAATGAAAATAAGTGCACTGCCTGCGGCGCCTGCGTAGCAATCTGCCCTAAAAAACTTTTCAGCTTAGTTTCAGTGAGTAAAACCTACGCTGTGCGTTGTAAATCCTTGGATTTTGGCAAAAAGGTTTTGGATGTGTGTTCAGTAGGCTGTATTGCCTGCCGCAAGTGTGAAAAGGCCTGCCCGACAGGAGCCATCAAAGTGATTAACAATCTGGCAGTGATTGACTACACCATCTGCGACAACCGCGGCGAGTGTTTTAAAGTGTGCCCGACTAAATCAATAGCTAAGAAAAAGGAAGATAAGGCGTGGGAATCTTAATAATGCAAACTTAATGTCTGGCACTTTTTAACCATTTGGTGTCAGGCACCAAATGGTAATTTCGTGCCTGACACCAAAGGACAAAAATGAAAAATATTGCTGTGTTTGCTTCTGGTAACGGTTCAAACTTTCAGGCTATTGTCGATGCGCGTACAAGAGGCACGTTTAAGGCGCGTTTGAAGTTGTTAGTCTGTGATAACCCTGACGCGTATGTTCTAAAGAGGGCGGTAAAGGCTAAGATAAAAGCTTTTATTGTTGACAGAAGGGATTTTCTGAGCAAAAAAGACTTTGAAGAACAGATTATAAAAAAGTTGAAATCAGAAAAGATTGATTTGATTGTGTTGGCAGGATTTATGCGTATAGTAAGCGCTCACTTCGTAAAGCAGTACAGAAATAAAATACTCAATATCCATCCGTCGTTACTTCCCGCGTTTAAAGGGGCTCACGCGATAGGTGATGCCTTTATCTCTGGGGCCAAGGTAACAGGGGTAACCGTGCATTTTGTAGATGAAATGATGGACCATGGGCCTATAATTTTGCAGGAAATAGTAAAAATCAAGGAAACTGATACGAAGGAGAGCCTTGAGGCACGGATTCATGCCGTAGAGCATGCAGTGTATCCTAAAGCTATCAAGCTCTTTTTAGATAACAGGCTGAGAATAAGAAAGGCGAAGGTTATTCTTAGGAGAGGTTGAGAAAACGGTATGTTTTTACTTATTGTACCAGTAGTGTCAGGCCAGATAAGAAAATTATTCTTTGCTTTTTTCTAGGATAGCAGCCCGGCTTAACGAGATTTTATTTTCAGTAGCAATATTTTTAAGCTCCAGCATGGAGAAATCGCTAAATTTATATATCTCTAAAACATGCTGGATAGACTTTATGACTTCTTTATCGATGTCAGTTCCTTTTTTTACCTCCGGACGGCTGAATTTAGAATGTATCCGCTGTTTCATCTGTTCAATAAGAAAATCCTTAAAAGCAAGGTCTGTATAGCGTAGATGTTTTCCGTCTTTATCCCCTATTGCCTCAAACGATAAGCGTATATCCTGCAGAGAACGATGCTGGTACTCGGTGATTGAAATCAGCCCGTAAAGGGCTTTCTTGAGATCATCGATATAGGTTATCTCGATTATCTCAATGCCGTTTTTAATATCGCTGGTTACTGTGGCAAAGAATATCGGTTCTTCTGTGTTGTGTTGAAGGCTTAGAATCACCCTGCGTATGGCGTTAAAGACCTTTCGCATTTTCTCGGCTATAAGAGGATTAATCTTTTTGTTTTGGGATTCCTTGATTTCAGGAATTTCCGCGATACTATAATCGAATTTGATTGTATTTTCAGCAAGAGAGCCTTCAAGTGTTTGGAGTTCAAAAGCTTTGAGCGATTCTTGAGGCGTGTCTGTGTCAATAAAGAGTTCCTCCTCAAGAGGCAGGTATATCCATAAGGTCCTGCCCTTTAAGGTAGAAACGATAGGGATGGCGTACTCTTTTTGACAGATATCGGCTAAGCCGGTCGTGATAGTGGCAAGGGTATAGGTAGGGCTGGAAATAGTATCACAGCTAACTGGAAGAAGGAGGGTTGTTAATAATAAGAGTCTCAGGAGGAGCAATCTTGACTTCGTGCTGGGTGCGGCTTTTCCCGAATTCTTTAAAGATAGCTTCAATTTCATCATAATTTAATTCTTCCTTTTCAACTAATGCTCTGGCTACCCGTTCTAAGAGCGCGTCATGCTTTCTTAAGACATCCTCAATTTCTTTAAGGCAGGTCTGCAATATCTCTTGAACATCGTTGTCAAGGCGGGCTTTTGTTTCTTCAGAAATATATTTATTGTCTACCGCGCGAAAATCACCGATAAATTCTGACTTTCCCATCCCTAAGCGCCAGACCATTTTATGTGCCGTAGAAAAGGCGCTATTAAAGTCCATGCCTACCCCGGCAGTGGTAAATCCTAATTTTAATTTCTCCGCGGCATAAGAACCAAGCGATATTTTTATTTCATCAAGAAGCTGGTTTTTGTTTTCTATAAGGATTTCTTCGCGTTCAGGCACCCAGGTAGCTCCCCCTGTGTGGCCTCGGGGAGTTATGGTGACCTTAAAGACATCTTTTTTGGGAACAAGAAGGTACGTGATGAGGGCATGGCCTGCTTCATGATAGGCGGTTTGCAGTTTTTCTTCCGCGCCATACTTGAATCTTCTCTTTATGCCTAAGGCAATTCTTTCCCTGGCGTCATCAATTTCCTTATTGGTTATTACCTGTTTTTTATTTCGTACCGCGATGAGCGCTGCCTCTCTGACAATGTTGGCGATATCCGCGGGGCTATGTCCTACGCAGATACGGGCAAGCCGGTCTATTTTTACGATGGAGGCGTCATACTTTACGTTTCTTAAATAATATTCAAACAGCCTTTGCCGGTCCTCTAGATTAGGTTTATCCACATAAATTTTACGGTCAAACCTTCCGGGGCGTAAAAGCGCTGGATCAAGAAAATTTTCGGGGGCATTGGTCGCGCCGATAATGACTATATTGAGGTCTTTTTCTTTCAAGCCATCCATTTCAACCAGAAGCTGATTGAGTGTCTGGTTGTGTTCAGTTTGTCCGCCTCCGCCTCTTTCCTGCCCTCGGGCAGCGCCTAAGGCATCGAGTTCGTCTATAAAAATGAGGCAGCCTCCTTCTAACTCTGCTAAGTGGTGGGCTCGCTTAAAAAGGCTGCGGATTCTGCCCGCGCCTACGCCTACAAACATCTCTACAAATTCAGAACCGGACATCGCGATAAAGGGGAGTTTGGCCTCCGTTGCGATTGCCTTAGCAAGGTATGTTTTTCCGCATCCTGGCGGCCCGAGCATAAGCAGCCCTTTTAAAATCTTTCCCCCAATTTGATGCAAAGCGGCCCTGTCCTTAATGAGATTTACTACTTCAAAGGCCTCTTGCTTGGCTTCATCCATGCCGATGACGTCATTCCAGGTGATTCCGATTTTCTCTCCGGCAATGGATTTCTTATTGGTATGGCTGAAGCTGCTCGCGCCTTTCTTATAGATAAGCCAGTAAAAAAGCCAGGTGGTAATAACTCCCTGGATGAGCCCCATAACCATCCACATGAACATCTGCAGAGGCATTGAGGCTAATTGTGTCTGCCTGAGATAGGATTCTGATTCTTTCCAGGCCCTGAGCCCACTAGAGATTATGAGTATAGTGGTAATGATTGTCGCCACTATAATAATCAAAAGGATAAGTTTGATCCAATGCAGGTTTAGATAAAACTTTACTTTTCTCCAATTCATTATTATTTCTCCGTTTATAAGTGATAAAAATCCGCTTAACGTGTTTATCTTATGAAAGATAACACATTTAACAATCGTAGTCAAACCTTTTCTTAAATGAGCACGCGGCTTATGGAGCGAATGCAATGAGCGAAGATAAGCCGCAGTGCGAATTTATCCCACCGGCTGCGTTGAGATAATGGTAAGAATTGATGGAGGTTAAGAGGTGGGATAGACAAGTTCACGCGGCTTATGGAGCGAATGCAATGAGCGAAGATAAGCCGCAGTGCGAATTTATCCCACCGGCTGCGTTGAGATAATGGTAAGAATTGATGGAGGTTAAGAGGTGGGATAGACAAGTTCACGCGACTTATGGAGCGAATGCCTGTCTGATGACAGGCAGGAAATGAGCGAACATAAGCCGCTACTGTTACATTACTTCATTAGGCTGTTTTCGTTTGACTTAGGTATTTTTTAAAGTATAATTAGTTACTGCTGAAAAACCTTTATTTTGCACGAATAGGCACAAATTACACACAAATACACACGAATTACTTCGTCGTTGTATTCGTGATGATTAGTGTGTAATTCGTGGGAATTCGTGTTTAAAAGACGCTTTTTCAGTGATAACTAATTAGCTTTGTTAAGTGGTACGTATTATTTTAACAACGAATAACGGAGGTTGGTAATGGCAAAAATTAAGAAGGTTGTAGCAAGGGAAATCCTGGATTCCAGAGGGAATCCTACAGTTGAGGTGGATGTAATCCTGGATAATGGTATTTTAGGAAGAGCCGCGGTCCCTTCAGGGGCATCTACAGGTGAGCATGAGGCTTTGGAGCTGCGTGACGGGGATAAGAGCCGTTATTTAGGAAAAGGGGTATTGAAGGCGGTTGAGAATGTGAACAAAATTATTGCCAAGGCTATTATCGGGAAACAGCCGGATTTTAACAAAATAGATGAAATTACCTTAAAACTTGACGCTACTGAAAACAAGGCCCAATTAGGCGCAAATGCTATTCTTGGGGTTTCAATGGCAGCAGCTAAAGCTGCAGCACAGTCTGAGAAGATGCCTTTGTATATATATCTGGGAGGGGATGAAGCAGGGGTTTTACCGGTTCCTTTAATGAATATCTTAAACGGCGGCCTGCACGCGGATAATAATTTAGACATTCAGGAGTTTATGATTATGCCTATCGGCGCGCCTACTTTTAGCGAAGCGCTGCGTATGGCAACCGAGACCTTTCATAGCCTGAAGTCATTGCTTAAGTCAAAGGGGCTTTCTACGTCGGTAGGCGATGAAGGAGGTTTTGCCCCGAGCCTCAATTCCAATGAGGAGGCTTTGGGTTTGATTTTGCAGGCAATTGAAAAAGCAGGATATGCCCCGGGTAAGGATATCTCTTTGGCATTGGATTGTGCCTCAAGCTCTTTTTGTAAGGATGGAAAATATACATTCGAGAATTCACAAAAAAACGCCCAGGAACTTATTGCCATTTATGAGAACTGGCTTTCTAAGTATCCTATTCTTTCAATAGAGGATGGTTTGGCGGAAAATGACTGGCAGGGATGGAAGGAATTGACAAGGAGGCTTGGCGGTAAAGTGCAGCTCGTTGGAGACGATCTTTTTGTTACCAATCCCAAAATATTTAAGCGAGGCATTGCCGAGGGGCTGGGTAATGCCATTTTAATCAAGGTGAACCAAATTGGTTCTCTTTCGGAAACCTTCGAGGCGGTAACTATTGCCAAGAAAAATAAGTATAAGGCAATTATTTCCCATCGCTCAGGAGAAACCGAGGATACCACGATTGCCCATTTAGCGGTTGCTACCGGGGTTGGACAGATTAAGACCGGTTCGCTTTCAAGGACTGACCGAGTATGTAAGTATAACGAACTGCTGAGGATTGAGGAGGAATTGGGTAAGGAGGCGGTGTACGCGGGAAGAGATTGGAGATAAAGTAAAGGGCATTGGGAGATTGGGAAATCAGGATTTGGGGATGAGGATATCGGGAGATTAGGAAAAGAAAGAATTTTGTCCCCACTACCCTAATTCCCTAATTTCCGCTTTTAGCATAGTCAATTATCCGTTATATGTTAAAAATAGTTAGACAGACCTCTTTTCTGGTTTTTGCGGGAATACTCTTGGTGCTTTTTTTCCCCGGCTATGCCAAAATGCAGGAATTGCGACAGAAGAACAGGGAGCTCGAGGCTACTATTAAAAAACTGGAAAAAGAAAATCTCGCGATAAACCAGGAAAAAGAGAGGCTGGAGAATGACCCTGACTATTTGGAGAAAGTTGCAAGAGAAAAATTGGGGATTGTAAGGAAGGGAGAGGTTATCTATAGGGTAGTCCCAGAGGAAAAGAAAAAATAAGTTTCGAATTAAATATTTCGTGACAAATTATTTTTTTATGGTAATATAACTTCGCGGGGTGGAGCAGCCTGGTAGCTCGTGAGGCTCATAACCTTAAGGTCGCAAGTTCAAATCTTGCCCCCGCAATGGTTTGACGCAGGCTCGCCCTTTTTTAGAGCGGGCCTTGTGTTTCGACATAGCCTCAGCATCGTTTGAAGCATCGTGAGCGAAGTCGAACGACTCACCATAGGTTACGGCGAACCATCCTGAGCGACTTGTGGTGAGTGTAGTCGAACCAAGTCGAAGGACTAAATTAGCCCCGCACCTTTTTACCGTATTTAATGCCTAGCATTGAATATTATAAAAGGTGCGGGGTTTTTGTTTGACGCTGCGCTCAAATTCTGTTACAATAAAAATCCTTAACCTACAGGAATCCTTTGTCACAGTGTTATTGCTTAGTTTTTTAGGAGGTTTTTCATGATTGCGCGCTATAGCCTTCCCAAGATGTCTGCCATCTGGCAGGATGAGTCAAAATTTTCCAAATTCTTAGAGATAGAAGTGCTTACCTGCGAGGCCTATGCCCATTTTGGGAAGATCCCCGCTGACGCGGCAAAGAAAATCCGCGCAAAGGCTGCCTTTAACGCTAAACGTATTAACGCTTTAGAAGAAAAAACGCAGCATGATGTAGTGGCATTTGTAAATTGTGTGGGAGAAAGTTTAGGCCCGTATGCCAAATACCTGCATATGGGGCTTACGTCAAGCGACCTTTTGGATACAACGTTATCTTTACAGGCTCATGAGGCATGCGAAATTTTAATTGAAGATACGCAAAAACTGCTTACGGTTTTGGCGCGGAAGGCAAGGTGTTATAAGGATATGGTGTGTATTGGCAGGACCCATGGCATCCATGCTGAGCCGACAACGTTTGGATTGAAACTTGCCCTTATGTATGATGAGACAAAGCGTAATCTCGGGCGGCTTCAATGGGAAAAAGAGGCTGTTTCTGTGGGTAAACTTTCCGGAGCGGTGGGAACGTATTCTAATATCGATCCTAGAATTGAAGCCTATGTCTGTAGAAAGCTAAAGTTACGGCCCGCTCAGGTTTCAACCCAGATTATTTCCCGCGATATCTACGCTGAATTTATCAATGTCCTTGCCCTTGTAGGCTCTTCCTTAGAGAAGTTTGCCACGGAAATACGCCACCTGCAGCGCACCGAGGTTTTAGAGGTTGAGGAACCGTTTGGCAAAGGGCAAAAAGGTTCCTCCGCGATGCCCCATAAACGCAATCCTGTTATCTGCGAGCGTATCTGCGGCTTAGCCAGAATTCTTAGAGCTAATGCCCTTGTGGCATTAGAGAATGTGAATCTATGGCATGAGCGCGATATCAGCCATTCATCCGCGGAACGGGTAATTTTCCCTGACTCAACCATAGCCTTGGATTATATGATTACTAAATTTACCGAAGTGATAGACGGATTAGTTGTCTATCCTGAGAATATGCTTGAAAATGTAATCCGTACCAAAGGCTTAATATTCTCACAGCGGCTTCTTTTGGCATTAATGGATAAAGGTTTACCCCGCAGCCAAGCGTATGACCTTGTGCAGCAGCAGGCAATGAAGAGCTGGAAAGAGCGGCTTGATTTCAAGCGCCTGGTTACGGAAAATGGGGATATTGCTAACTATTTGAGTTCAAAAGAGATTGAATCGTGTTTTAGTATTAATTATTACCTGCGTAATATAAATACTATATTTAGAAGATTGGGAATATAGATATTGTTGACGGCTAAGGAAATACTTAGACGAGGGAGATAGCGTTACGTTAAAAGCGGAGATTAGGAAATTAGGGGATTAGGGTTTGGTAATTAGGATATTAGGGGACCGGGAACAAATTTTTTTATTCTTTCCTAATTTCCCACTATCCTAATCTCCAAATTCTAATATCCCAATCTCCTGATACCCGCGTTAAACAAGAGTCTTTACACATATTTTATACGAAGGAGGTGCTTAATGTCGAGGGATGCGTTTGAAGCAAATGCCGCGCAAAAATGGATTAATACGATTATTATAGCAATCAAAAAAGTTTTGTCTCAAGGGTTTCTCCCTTTAATGGTAGTTCTTAGCGCGCTTATTCTGCTGCGTACCTTTTTTGTGTATATTGGCCCGAACGAATTCGGAATAAAACAGGTAAATATCGGTTTAAAGGCAGGAATCCATAAAGAGGTATATCAGGCAGGGCTCCATTTTGTCGTGCCTTTTGGTTTTGAGCTCATGCATCGTTTCCCCAGAGAACTTCAGGTATTCGAACTAACGAATTCTATGGAAACCGCAGCTAAGGGAGCGCGTATGGAAAAGGCTGCCCATATCCAGACTTCAGATGGTTTCTTTGTGGATGTGGACGTAAGCGTGCTCTACCATATCGTTGATCCCTATAAAGTAATTACAACTGTCGGCCCGGGAAGGCTTTATGAGGATAACGGGATTATCCCGAAGATCGAACCTAAGCTTAAGGAAGCGTTGGGTGAAATGACTACAGAGGAATTCTATAACAGCCCGTTACGCGTCAAGAAGGCGAATGAGGCAAAAAAACTATTAAATGACGAGCTTAATTCTAAAGGGATTATGGTAAATGATGTCTTGGTCCGTTATTTTAAATACGGTGAGGAGATTCAAAGAAATATAGAGGAAAAGAAATTAAAAGACCAACTTGTATTTACGAATCAGTCGAAGGCAAAGGCATCGGCAGAGGAAGCGTTGGTAAAAAAGGTAAGGCAGGAGGGTGAGGCAAATCTAAAAATCAAGCTGGAAGAGGGGAAAGCCTATATAGTGACGAAAAACGCGGAAAAGGACCTCTATGTCCGCACTAAAAGAGCTGATGCCGACCTTTTAATAAATTTAGCCGAAGCCAAAAAAACGGAATTAATCAATGCCGCGTATCAGCAGAGGGGTTCGGAAAAGCTTATAGGCCTTAAAATGGTCGAGGTGTATAAGGGTTTAGAAGTGATTATGCTTCCTTCAAGCGGAAAGTATGGGATGAACCCGTTAGATTTAGAAAATTCCCTCACCCTTTTTGGGGTTAACGAGAAAAAGGAGTAAACCGATGAACAAGGTAACTTCTCTTAAACAGTTGGTCGTAGCAGGTATTATCGCGCTCATTGTCATCGCGTATTTCCCCCATCACACTAAATCAACAGAGGTAGGGGTGCGGGTGGTGAAATGGTCGCCGTTTGCGAAAATGGGGACTATGAAGATTTATGATCCGGGGACTACCAATTTCTTTCCGCCGATAATTAATGAGTGGTATATCTTTGATACAAAATTACAGAATATGGAAATGACCGCGTATGCTTTTCGCGGCGCGCGTGCAGGCAGGGATGATTTGGTTTTTAAAACCATTGACGGTAACGATATCGCTTTGGATGTGATTATCGCCTATCGCCTTGACCGCGATAAGGCCCCGGATATCCTTATCAATATTGCCCAGAGCAATCAAGAGCTTGAAGAGAAATTGGTCCGCCCCATAACCAGAAATGTTACGCGTGAGTTTTTCGGTGAATTAAAAACAGAAGATTTTTATGTGACTAACAGAAGAACAGAAAAGGCTGAATTAGCCAAGAAAGCCCTCAACGATATTCTTAATCCCCATGGCGTTATTGTGGAAAGTGTCCTTCCCAAGGATTATCGTTTTAAAGAAGCCTATCAGAAGGCGATTGAAGATAAAAAGGTCGCGGACCAGATGGTGGAGCGTTTTAAATCAGAGGTGAAGGCAACGGTTGAGGAATACCTGCAAAAGTACCAGTTCGCTCAGGGTGAGGTTAATAAGATGATTGCTGACGCTAACGGTGAATTTGGGAAGGCAAAAATAGAGGCAGATGCCTACTACGAGCAACAGACAATGATTGCTAAGGCAATAGAGACTGAAGGCATCAATCAGGCTAAGGGTATTGAAAAGATGGTTGAGGCCTTAAATAGTGCCGGAGGCAAGACCATGGTAAAGATAAAGTTAGCCGAAGCGCTTGCGGGAAAGAAAATTTACCTCCTGCCTCTTGGGGAAACCGGCGGCATTGACTTAAGGACAACGGATGTAAACGATTTATTGAGGATTTACGGACTCCAGGATTTGAAACGCTAAAATGGGCCTCTTTGTATAAACCATATGATTACCTTACCGATTGGTAGAAATATAGGTTACTTTAAATATATTTTCGTGAATTCAGAATAATTAATATGTGGATTTTCTTTCACACCTACGCGGTGTGTAATTTACACACCGCGTAGGTGTGCTTGGTTAAATTCATGCTTACCTATAAAATAAAAGTATCAGAAAAAGAGGGGATTTTTGACGCTGTTGGCCATGGGGCCTTAAAAGATATTCAGGATTTAGGCATACAAGGCGTCCGTCAAGTGCATTTCGCGCTTTTGTATTATATCAATGGTGATGTTAACCAAGCGCAGATTACGCGGATTGCTGAAGAGCTTCTGATAGATAAGATTACCCAAGAGTATGCAATAAGCGAGGGACGAGGGACGAGGGACGAGAGACGAGTGGTTGAAATAGCCTATAATCAGGGAGTCATGGATCCTGTTGAGGAATCGGTTCTTAAGGCTATTAGTGATATGGGAATTAACGGAGTTATCTCAGTGCGCACGGCAAAACAATATTATTTAGAAGGAGAGTTTTCAGAAGATACCGCCAAGATTATTTCGGAGAAGTTGCTTTATAATAAAGTGATACAACATGTTGCTAATCGAGGAACGAAGGACGAGGGACGAGGGGCGAAGGACGAAGCGGATTATAAGTTTAAACTGATTACTGTTGATTTATTGAGCGCCTCAGATAAAAAACTGCGGGAGATTAGCAAGCAGGGGCAGTTATTTTTGAATCTTTCTGAGATGCGCCAGATCAAAAATTATTTTAAGAGCTTAGGCAGGAATCCTACCGACTGCGAATTAGAAACCATTGCCCAGACCTGGAGTGAGCATTGTAGGCATAAGACGTTTCGGGGAAAGATTGAGTATAGAGAAGTCACCACGTCACAAGGTCACAAGGTCACCAGTTCGAAGAAAATAATAAATAATCTTCTGAAATCAACCATAATGAAGGTTACGAAAGAATTGAATAAGCACTGGTGCGTGTCGGTGTTTAAGGATAATGCGGGAATCATAAAATTTAATGATAACTATAATATTTGCTTTAAGGTAGAGACTCATAATCACCCCTCAGCACTTGAGCCGTTTGGCGGAGCGAATACCGGTATCGGCGGTGTCATTCGCGATCCTCTGGGCACCGGGCTTGGCGCGAAACCGATTTTTAATACCGATGTTTTTTGTTTTGGGATGCCCGATTATCCTCAAGGGAAGCTTCCTCAAGGGGTGCTTCATCCTAAGCGCGTTGCTAAGGGTGTTGTAGCAGGGGTAAAAGACTACGGGAATAAAATGGGGATTCCTACGGTTAACGGCGCGGTATTGTTTGATGAGGGCTATCTGGCTAATCCTCTTGTGTATTGTGGCACCGCGGGGATAATACCAAAAGATAAGTGTTTTAAGAAAGTAAATAAAGGTGATTTGATTGTAGTCGTAGGAGGAAGAACCGGAAGGGATGGTATTCACGGGGCGACCTTTTCATCGGGGGAGCTTACCCATGAGTCAGAACAGGCCTCAAGCGGCGCGGTACAGATAGGTAATCCGATTACCGAAAAGAAGATTCTGGATACCCTTATGCAAGCGCGGGATAAGAATCTTTATCGCGCGATTACTGATTGCGGGGCGGGCGGCTTATCCAGCGCGATAGGGGAAATGGGAGAAGAGTCGGGCGCGCGCGTGGATTTAGAAAAGGCGCCTTTAAAATATCACGGTTTAAGTTATGCGGAAATCTGGATTTCCGAGGCGCAGGAGAGAATGGTGCTCGCCGTGCCAAAGGAAAAGAGAGAAAAGCTGCTCGCGTTATTTGCCAGCGAAAATGTTGAGGCAACGGTTATTGGGGAATTTACTGGTACAAAAAGATTAGAGCTTTTTTATCAGGGAAATAAAGTTTCGGATGTGGAGATGAAATTCCTGCATAACGGGCTTCCCCAGATAACTAAAAAGGCGATTTGGAAACAGCCACGGTTTAAGGAGCCGGATTTTGATTGCCCTCAAGATTTAACCGATAACCTTAAGAAAATCTTAAGCCATTACAATGTTGCTTCCAAGGAATGGATTATCCGTCAATACGACCACGAGGTGCAAGGCGGCTCGGTGCTCAAACCCTTGGTGGGTGTGAGTAACGACGGGCCATCGGATGCCGCGATTGTAAAACCTCTCTTGGCTTCCTCAAAAGGGGTGATTGTTTCCTGCGGGATAAATTTTAAATTCGGCCTTATTGACCCTTACCAGATGGCGGCATCTTCTATTGATGAGGCGCTGCGGCAGATTATCGCGGTAGGCGGCTCGCTCAAAGAAGTCGCGCTTCTTGATAATTTCTGCTGGGGGAATCCGGATAAACCGGATCGTTTAGGGAGTTTAGTGCGCGCGGCTCTCGCTTGTTATAAAACCGCTAAAGGGTTTGGCATTCCGTTCATTTCAGGGAAAGATAGTTTTTACAACGAATATTCAGTGAACGGAAAATCAAAATCTATCCCTGGGACATTGTTGATTTCAGCGATTGCCGTTATGGATGATGTGTCTAAGGCTGTTTCAATGGATATTAAGAAAAGCGGGGATTTAATTTACATTGTCGGCGATACCTATCCGGAGTTGGGCGGCTCATACTATTTTGATACGTTGGGTTTTATTGGAAATAATGTCCCCAAGGTAAATGTGAAAAGGGCGAAAGCGCTCATGGATGCATTATCTAAAGCTACGAACAGAGGTTTCGTAAGAGCAGCCCATGATTGCTCGGAAGGCGGCATTGCGGTAGCGCTTGCTGAGATGGCATTTGCCGGCGGTTTAGGGTTAGAGGTGTTTTTGGGGGAAGTCCCTTATAAGACGAGGGACGAAGGACGAGGGACGAAAGACGAAGGACGAAAGACGAAGAATGCCGCAAGAAATGATTTTGTTCTTTTCTCAGAGTCGAATTCACGTTTTATTGTAGAGGTAGAGAAGAGTAAGCAGAAAGAGTTTGAAAAAGCGATGCAAGGGGTGTCTTTTGGCTTAATTGGTTGTGTGTCGGGGGGAAGGAATTTAAAGGCATACGGATTAGACGGCAGGCCGTGCGTTGAAGCCGATATTTACGACTTAAAAGAAGCATGGCAGAAGCCGTTACGATGGGGGTAAAATGATGTCCAAAAAAACTATTACTAAAGAAGATTTTACGCATGAGGACCCGTGGCGGATATTTAGAATTATGTCGGAGTTTGTGGAGGGTTTTGAGGTTTTATCCGAGGTAGGAGACGCGATTTCCATATTCGGCTCATCGCGTACCAAACCGGGAGATAAATATTACAAATTAACAGAAGATATTGCCTATCATCTGGCAAAGGCAGGTTTTGCTATAATCACCGGAAGCGGGCCCGGTATGATGGAAGCGGCTAATAAAGGCGCCCGCCGGGCAGGAGGGCATTCTGTCGGCTTGAATATAGAAATTCCCAGCGAGCAGAAGCCTAACCGTTACGTTGATACCTTAGTTAACTTTCACTACTTTTTTATCCGTAAAGTTATGTTTGTAAAATACGCCAAGGCATTTGTCATTACCCCGGGGGGTTTCGGCACCCTTGATGAATTATTTGAGGCGATTAATTTGATCCAGACCGAGCGTATCGGAAAGTTTCCTGTAGTTTTAGCAGGCAGTGAATACTGGAAAGGAATGCTTGCCTGGATCAAGAGTACGGTATTAAAAAGAGGCAACATATCTCCATCTGAGATGGAGATATTTAAGGTTATAGATGAACCTAAAGAGATTGTGAAGTATATTAATGGGTTCTATGGAAAAACATAAAAACAGTAAACACGAATTCTCACGAATAAAAAGCCGAATTCTCACGAATAAAAACCGTGGAGTTAATTCGTGTTAATTCGTGCTTAACAAATATTTTTTACATGAAGCCAAGAGCCTTAGTCCTGCGTACCGCGGGGACCAATTGCGATAAAGAGACTGCTTTTGCCTTTAGTGAGGCAGGGGCGGAGTGCGCATTTGTGCATATTAATGAGCTTAAAAACAAGACTCAGAGGCTTTCTGAATATCATATCCTGGTTTTGTCGGGGGGGTTTAGTTATGGTGACGATATTGCCGCGGGAAAAATTTTGGCCAATGAGTTAAAATACGCCCTTGGTAACGAACTGAAAGCTTTTATAAAGAGCGGAAAATTAATTATCGGTATCTGTAACGGTTTTCAGATTCTGGCCAAGGCTGGGCTTTTGCCTGGAAACGATACCTTAGAGCAGGAAGTGACATTAACCATTAACGATTCGGCGAAGTTTGAGGATAGATGGGTATACGTGCGAGGGATGAGGGATGAGGGACGAGAGACGAAATGTGTATGGACAAAAGGGTTGCCGGAGGTTGTGTATTTGCCGGTTGCTCATGGGGAAGGTAAGTTTATGAGCAAGGATAAAGCGTTGTTACAACAATTAGAGAGTAACGGACAGATTGTGTTACGCTATTGTGATGAAAAAGGCGAGACGGCAGGTTATCCCGCTAATCCTAATGGCTCGGAAAACGATATTGCCGGTATTTGCGATATAACAGGCAGAATTTTTGGGCTTATGCCGCATCCTGAGCGCCATAGTTTTGGCTGGCAGCATCCGCGATGGACGCGCGAAGGCTTAAGAAAAACAGGGGATGGGCTACAGATTTTCCGTAATGGGGTGGAGTATGCCAAGAAGTATTTGTAATTATATACGAAGGACGACCCCTCGACTTGGTTCGACTTCGCTCACCACAAGCCGCTCGGGGCAGGTTGACGAGGGACGACCCCTCGACTACGCTCGGGGCAGGTTGACGAGGGATGAGCCGAGAGAATACTGTGGTTTGTTTGGGATTATCGGCCATAAGCAGGCAAGCTGGTTGTCATATTTAGGCCTCTATGCCCAGCAACACCGCGGCCAGGAGGCCTGCGGTATTGTGGTAAACAATAAAGGCGTATTAACTATCCATAAGGGGATGGGGTTAGTTAATGATGTGTTTAATGAGCAGGCATTAAGTGCTTTAAAAGGAGATATGGCAGTAGGCCATGTGCGTTATTCAACCACAGGTTCAAGTATATTGAAAAATGCCCAGCCGCTTCTCATAGAATATGCCAAAGGTTCTATATGTATTGCCCATAATGGGAATTTAGTGAATTCTTTGGAGCTTCGCCAGTATCTGGAGAAGACCGGCTCAATATTTCAGACTACCACCGATTCAGAATTGATTATCCATCTTATGGCACGATCCCGATCGAGCGATGTAAAAGAACGCCTGCTCTATGCTTTAAAAAGAATTAGGGGCGCATATTCTTTAGTGATGATGGATAATCATACTCTTATCGGGGTAAGGGATCCTTTGGGATTCCGTCCGCTTTGCCTTGGAAAATTAGGCGGGGCATGGTGCTTAGCATCCGAGACCTGTGCTTTCGATTTGGTAGGAGCGCGATTTGTCCGCGACGTAGATCCCGGTGAAATTGTTTTTATCAATAAGGAAGGTTTAAAATCAATAAGGCCCAAAGAATTGCACGCTAAGCGTTATGCCCACTGCATTTTTGAGCATGTGTATTTTGCCAGGCCTGATTCCATCGTGTTTGGGCAAACCGTTCATGTCGTAAGGCAAAAGTTAGGGGAACAGTTAGCCAAAGAGCATCCGGTAAAGGCTGATTTTGTGGTGCCGGTTCCTGATTCAGGGTTTTCAGCGGCTATGGGTTATGCCAAAGGTTCGAAGATTCCCCTTGAGATGGGGATAATCCGTAACCATTACGTAGGCAGGACTTTTATTCAGCCGGCGCAGAATTCACGGGAACTCGGTATAAAGGTAAAGTTTAATCTGTTACGAGATGTTTTAAGAGGCAAGCGCATTATTATTGTTGATGATTCTATCGTGCGGGGCAATACCTCAAGAATCCGCGTGCGTAATTTACGTCATGCCGGAGTTAAAGAAGTGCATTTGAGAATTTCCTGCCCGCCGCATCGCTATCCCTGCTTTTATGGGATAGATTTTCATAAGTCAAATGAGCTTATTGCCAATCGCTATGAGTCAATAGAGAAAATCCGCCAGTATCTTGGGGTAGATAGTTTGGGGTATTTGAGTTTAGAGGGGATGCTTGGTTGCCTGAAGCATCCGGTCAATCATTACTGTACTGCCTGCTGGACTGGAAGATATGTTCTTCAGCCCGAGAAGAAACACGGCAAGTTCTCTCTTGAGGCGAGTTGCTGCGGGCAGGATGGCATAAAGTAAGAGCAACGTCTGGCACTAAAAGGCGCTTTCGTGCCTGACACTAAAATGAGGTTTAGTGTCAGACGTTGAGCGTGGAGATTACGTGTATGAAGCAGATGACCTATAAAAAATCCGGAGTAGATATTGAGGCGGCAAATCGTTTTGTTGACGCGATAAAGCCCCTTACCAAGGGTATCGGCGGCTTTGGCGGTTTATTTAAGTTTGATACTAAAAAATACAAGGACCCATATCTGGTTTCTTCAACTGATGGGGTTGGAACAAAATTAAAAATTGCCTTTTTGGCGGGTAAGCATGATACTATCGGTATTGATTTGGTGGGGATGAATGTGAATGATGTCTTATGTACAGGAGCAAAACCCCTGTTTTTCTTAGACTATATCGCGACCGGCAAGATTGAAAAAAAAGTTTTGGTGGATGTGATAAAAGGTATTGTCGAAGGGTGCCGACAGGCAGGGTGCGCCTTGGTTGGGGGAGAAACCGCGGAAATGCCAGGATTTTATAAGGCTGGCGAGTATGACGTGGCTGGATTTTGCGTGGGGGCCGTTGATAAATCAAAAGCTATTGATGGCTCAAAAATAAAAGCCGGCGATGTTTTAATAGGCATTGAATCAAACGGCCTGCACTCCAACGGTTTTTCTTTAGTGCGTAAGGTTTTTAGCCGAAAGGAACTGCTACAATACGCCGATGAGTTGTTGAAACCTACCCGAATCTATGTAAAACCAATGCTTACTCTCTTACGAGAGACGAGAGATGAGAGACGAAGGACGATTAAAGGGATTGCCCATATCACCGGGGGGGCCTTTTATGATAAAATTCCACGCATTATACCAAAGGGTTTGGCGATAAGAATACAGAAAAAAAGTTGGCCCCTTCCGGAGATTTTTAGGATTATTCAGCGAAAGGGGAATGTCCCGGAGCAGGATATGTACCGCACCCTGAATATGGGAATTGGGATGGTTCTCGCGGCTGATAAGGCTGCAAGCGCCGATATAATTTCTTATTTAGCCAAACAAAATCTGAAAAGCTGGATAATTGGAGAAGTGGTTAAAGGCAGCCAGAGAGTCGCGATAGTATAATGTTAGATGGATAGTAAAGAGAAGCAGGAGTTAAAGGAAAAATATAAAGGGATCCCTGATAATGTTCTCGTGGATATGTTACGGGAGGGAAAAGAGGCATATCGGGAAAGCGCTTATGAAATACCCTGCGGGGAAGCCCTGAGGCGCGGGATAGAAAATAAAGTTTCTTCGCAGGAAAAAGCCAAGGATGGAGATAGAATTGAAGATTCTCCATCAGGGAATAGCAAAGAAGCAAGGCCTGATGTTTTTGTTGAAATCATTATCATTAATAACGATAAGGATATGGAGTCGGTGCTCGCTATTCTTGATAAAGCAGATCTTGCCTATAATGTTGAGGGGTTGAGCTTGAAAGAAAGCAGCCTTCCTGTTGCTTTGGCAGTGCAAGAGGCCAAGGTAGAGGAAGCCGTACGATTATTGAAAGGTTTTAAGCCTCTTGGGAGCATGGTGTTATGGTGATTTTTTGGTGAATAAGAGAAAGGAGTAAAAACAATGAACATAGTATTTTTATTAGTCATTGTGGCAGTGGTGATATTTTTTTCTGGTATTAGGATTGTGCGGCCAACGCAGCGAGGGCTTATTGAACGATTAGGCAAATACAACCGTTTCGCGCAAGCCGGGTTTCATTGGCTTATACCGGTAATTGATAAGATGTATTTAGTGAATGTTACCGAGCAGATGGTGGATGCCGAGCCGCAGGAAATTATCACCAACGATAATTTAAATGCCAAGGTTGACGCGCAGGTGTATTTTAAAGTAAAGGCGGATGAGGAAAGCGTCAAGAATTGCCAGTATAATGTGTTTAATTATCAGTACCAGATTGTCAATTTGGCGCGCACAACGTTAAGAAACATTATCGGGACCCTGACGTTAAAATCCGCCAACAGCGAAAGAGGAAAGATTAACTCCGAGCTTCACAAAGTGTTGATGGAGGAAACTAATAGCTGGGGCATTGAAATTGTAAGGACAGAATTAAAAGAAATTGACCCTCCTAAGGATGTTCAGGAAACTATGAATAAGGTAGTCAAAGCGGAGAATGAAAAGATTTCCGCTATTGACTTCGCGTCTGCCGTGGAAACTGTAGCTGACGGACAGAAAAGGGCGGAGATAAAAAAGGCCGAAGGCATAAAACAGGCGCGTATTTTAGAGGCTGAAGGTGAGGCTGAGGCAATCCATTTGGTAAATGAAGCCGCGGATAAATACTTTGTGGGTAATGCCCAGGTTCTGCGCCGGCTGGAAATGGTGGAGAAGTCTTTTGAGCATAATGCCAAGATTGTTGTCCCCGCGAATACGGAATTGGTGAATGTCATCGGCGAAATGGCTGGCATACTGCCGCTTAAGAACGCGAAAAAAGAAGGAAGTTAGCGGATTCATGAACTAAGGCTTTGTCGGGAGGAAGAGAAAAGTGAAGATTCTCGTTATCGGCTCAGGAGGCAGGGAGCACGCGTTAGTATGGAAACTCAAGCAAAGCAAGAGTTCTCCTAAGATCTATTGCGCTCCGGGTAACGGGGGTATCGCGCAGGACGCCCACATAGTGAGTATCAAGCCTGATGATGTAAAAGGCTTATGTGAGTTCGCGTTAAAAGAAAAGATAGATTTGACGCTCGTAGGCCCTGAACTATCGCTTGCCCATGGCATCGTTGACAAATTTATGCAAAAGGGTTTGAACATCTTTGGCCCTACCAAGGAGCTCGCGCTTTTAGAGTCAAGTAAGGCCCATGCCAAAGAGGCCATGCAAAGGTTTGCCATCCCCACGGCAGGTTTTGAAATTTTTGAAACAGCTGATAAGGCACTTGATTTTATTAACCGGCCGCGCCTTTTTCCCGCGCCGTACCCTATCGTTATTAAGGCAGACGGTTTAGCTGCCGGCAAGGGTGTTGTCATTTGCGTAAACCGCCGCCAGGCACAATGTGCCATAGAGGATATGATGGTGCGTAAAATCTTCGGTAAGGCGGGAGAAAAGATTATTATTGAGGAATGCTTGGAAGGCGAGGAGGCATCGGTTTTGGTGGCTTCTGATGGGATGAATGTCGTAGGGTTAGCTTCAAGCCAGGATCATAAACGGGTTTTTGACGCGGATAAGGGGCCAAATACCGGAGGCATGGGCGCGTATTCGCCCGCGCCGGTGGTAACGGCCGCGATGCATGAACGTATTATGGCAGAAATTATTACACCGCTTATAGACGGCCTCGCCAAAGAAAATAAATTTTATAAAGGTATTCTCTATGCCGGAGTTATGGTTACTAAGGAAGGACCTAAGGTTTTGGAATTTAATGTGCGCTTTGGTGACCCTGAGACCCAGGCAATCCTTCCGCGCCTTAAAACAGATTTAGTAGACTTATGTTTTGCCAGTATTGAGGATAGTATTGATGAATTGCGGTTAGAATGGAAGGAAAAAAGTTCTGTATGTGTCGTGGTGGCATCAGGAGGGTATCCGGGTGAATACAAAAGTGGTTTTGAGATTTCCGGAATAGACAATTGCATAAGAGAGGGTTCGCCGGATACGTATATTTTTCACGCGGGAACAAAAACGTCACCAGTCACCAGTCACCAGTCACCAGTTAAATATATAACTGACGGAGGAAGGGTTTTGAATGTGGTAAGTTTAGGCGATACTATTCGCCAGGCAATAGATAACGTCTATAAGGCAGTTGGAAAGATAAAATTTGAGGGTATGCATTATCGAAAAGATATTGGCCATCGCGCGCTTGAGCGCCACTTAGAAAATACTTATAAGGGCGCGCGGGCGGATTAATTGCAACCGCTGAAAACGCAGAATGATAATTTTGAATAGGCATTTTCATAGAGAGCGCGGAATTGAGAATAAGTATAACGAGGCGTAGCCTCGTTATAGCCTTATAATAGTGCGGTAGTAATATGTTAAAAGCGGATATCAGGGTATCAGGGAATTGGGATTGGGGGATTGGGAAATCGGGGGATTAGGGAAAAACGATATTTTGTTCCCAACATCCGGATATCCTAATCACCAAATCCTAATCTCCCGGTCACCTAATCCCCGCATTTAACATAGTTAATTACACATATTATGCGAGGGAGAAAGAAATGGCTAAAGTCACAATAGCAATTGTAATGGGGAGCCAGTCCGATTTAGAGACCATGAGCGAGGCAGTTAATGTATTAAAGGAATTTAAGGCTGACTACGAGGTGAGGGTTTTATCAGCGCATCGTACTCCTGAGGAAGTAGCAAAGTTTGCCAAAGATGCCAGAAAAAATGGAGTAAAGGCTATTATCGCCGGCGCGGGGGGCGCTGCGGCACTGGCGGGAGTTATTGCCGCGCATACTACGTTACCGATTATCGGCGTTCCTATAGAGACTTCAAGCCTCAAAGGGTTAGATTCATTACTTTCTACGGTGCAGATGCCCGGCGGTGTGCCTGTGGCGGCAATGGCTATTGGCAAGGCCGGAGCGAAAAACGCGGCAATCTTTGCCCTGGAGATTCTGGGAACCGCGGACAGCGATATTGAAAAAAAGTTAATCAAATACAAAAAAGACTTGGCGGATAAGGTAAAAGAGATTAAATTGAATGTATAAGATAATTTCAAAATTGCCCTTGGCCGAAAGCCGATAGCTCTTAAGAATATGCGGACCGAAGTTATAAAAGTTGACCCCAATAACCTTAATTTTGAAGCGATAGAAAAGGCCGCGCGCTTTATCAGGGAGGGAAAATTAGTCGCTATTCCAACGGAAACCGTGTATGGCGTAGCCGCGGATTATAATAACCGCCAGGCGCTTGCGAGGCTCTATGAGCTTAAAGGCCGCCCTAAGGATAAGCCTTTTACGGTGGCGGTTGCAACCAAAGACTCTTTGGAAATTGTGGCATTAGATGTCCCGGTTGTCGCCTATAAATTTGCCGATAAGTTTTGGCCCGGGCCATTGACAGTGGTGTTAAAGTCAGCTAATCATGCAATAGGCGATGAGCAGAGAAATACAACTATCGGGTTACGCGTCCCGAAACACAACGTAGCTTTACATATTCTTGAGATGGCGATGGCGGATGTGGCTTTACCTTCAGCAAACCCATCGCAGGCTCTTCCTGCGCGCAGCGCCCAAGAGGTTTTACGCTATTTTGACGGCACAATTGATTTAGTAATAGACAGCGGCCCGTCACTCTTAGGCGTTGAGTCGAGTGTCGTAGATTTAACGAAAACGCCTTTTGTTATTCTGCGGGAAGGCGCGTTGTCAAAAGAGCTTCTTGAAAAAGCGGCACAGACAAAGCGAGTGCTTTTTATCTGTACGGGAAATTCCTGCCGCTCGGTGATGGCCCAGGGGTTATTAAGCAAGGTTTTGAGAGAAAAGAATCGCGTTGATGTGGAAGTGCTTTCCGCGGGTGTCGGGGCGTTTAATGGTTTAGCCCCGACCAGCGAAACCCTCGCTTTGCTTTCCCGGGAGGGAGTTAACCTGTCGGCGTATCGATCTCAGAGGGTAAACAGGATAATGCTCAAGTCTTCAGACCTTATTTTAGTTATGGACGCGATGCAGCAGGCGCGGGTCGTTGAGCTTGCTCCGAATGTTGAAAAGAGGGTGTATTTGCTAAAAGAATTTGCCAGGCTCTCGCTTGATAACGTGAATATTCCAGATCCCATTGGGCAGGGTATGGACTATTATGAAAAAACCTTTTTTACGATAAAGGAAGCAATTGAGAAAATAGTAACATTGCTATAGAAACTTATGGAAAATATTGCGATAGGAAGCGATCATGGCGGGTTTTCTTTAAAGGAAAAATTAAAGGCATATTTAGAGAAAAAAGGATATGCCGTAAAAGACGCGGGATGTTTTAGCGAGGAATCCTGCGATTATCCCGCGTATGCTTATGCTGTCGCCAAGGAAGTATCGTCAGGAAGGTGTTCAAAGGGCATCCTCATTTGTAAAAGCGGTATCGGCAATTCCATTGCCGCTAATAAAGTCAAAGGGGCGCGGGCGGCATTATGTTATAACGTAAAGGCCGCGCGTTTATCTCGCCAGCATAACGATGCTAACCTTTTGGTCTTAGGTTCAGTTTTCGTGAAGGAAACTCTTGCCAAACGCATTTTAAACGTATGGCTCAACACTGAATTTGAAGGCGGCAGGCATTTACGCAGGGTACAACAGATAAAGGAGATTGAGGGTAAGCGAAAATGAAGCATCTTAAGAAAATTGATCCCCAGATATATAATGTTATCCATAATGAGGCAAAAAGACAGGAAGAGAACCTGGAACTAATCGCCTCGGAAAACTTTACGTCACCAGCAGTCCTGGAGGCAATGGGCTCAATTCTCACGAATAAGTATGCCGAGGGTTATCCCCATCATCGTTGGTACGGCGGTTGTGAAAATGTGGATGTGGCAGAGAGTTTAGCCATTGAACGGGCTACCGAGCTTTTTAAGGCAGAGCATGTCAATGTCCAGGCGCATTCAGGAAGCCAGGCAAATATGGCGGTTTATTTTAGCTGCCTTAATGTAGGCGATACTATTATGGCCTTAGACCTTGCCTGCGGAGGCCACCTTACTCACGGCCATCCGCATAATTTCTCAGGCAAGTTTTTTAAGGTGGTCAGTTACGGCGTGCATCGTGAGACCGAAAAGTTGGATTATGACCAGATTCTCACCTTAGCCAAGGAATACCGCCCCCGCTTGATTCTGGCAGGGGCATCGGCCTATCCGAGGATTATTGATTTTAAGAAATTCCGCGGCATTTGCGATAGTGTCGGCGCATATCTCTTTGTGGATATGGCGCATATTGCCGGATTGGTCGCGGCGGGCGCGCATCCTTCGCCAGTGCCGTATGCTGAGTTTGTCAGCTCGACGACCCACAAAACGTTGCGCGGGCCTCGCGGCGGATTTGTTATATGTAAAAAGGAATTTTCCAGAAAATTAGATTTAGAAATTTTTCCCGGGATTCAGGGAGGCCCCCTGATGCATGTGGTCGCGGCTAAGGCGGTTGCCTTTAAAGAGGCGATGAGCGCTAAATTTAAAAAAGACCAGCGGCAGACTATACAAAACGCCAGGGTGCTTTGTGAGGCATTAAAAGAAAAAGGCTATCGTGTGATTTCCGGAGGAACGGATAACCATTTGTTTCTCCTTGATGTATCTGAAAAAGGCCTTACCGGCAAGGAAGCGCAGGAAAAATTAGACAAGGCAGGCATTACCGTGAATAAAAATTTGATTCCTTTCGATGATAAGTCTCCCGTATTAACCAGCGGGATACGTATCGGTACGCCCGCGGTAACCACGCGGGGAATGAAGGAAAAACAGATGAAGCTGATTGCTGAATATATAGATACGGTATTAAAGGCGGCAGAAGAAAAGGCTTTCCTGGAAACAAAGAAAAAGGTACGGGCATTGACTAAGGAATTTCCGCTGTATGCGCAACTAAAGAAATAAGGCGCCCCCACACTTCCCTGTCTGCCGGCAGGCGTGTGGGGAATACCATAGATGTGAGTATTATAGGCCTGTAGTGCGCTGTGAACTTAATTATTGATAATATAAGATGGTTTGAGGGCGCACTTCCGCTAGGGGGGCAAGCCCCCCTTCGGCGCTCACTGCGTTCGCTGAGCACCCCCCAAGCGTGGGGGACGGTTTCCCCCACACCCCTTTACTGCACTGTCAATTATTGAAAATTAATTTCACAGTGCAGTAGTGTATTGGAGAAGCAAAAATGATAAAGCAAAAAAGTAAAAAATGCCAGGATATGCGTCCGGGCTGGGATGAATACTTTTTAGGAATTATTCAGGAAGTAGCTAAAAGGGCAACCTGTGACAGAGGCAAGGCAGGCTGTGTGATTGTGAAAGATAAAAGAATCCTTGCTACCGGCTATGTGGGGTCGCCCGCGGGCCAGCTTCATTGCGATGAGGCCGGCCATATGATGCGGGATGTGGTTGCCCCTGACGGCTCAATGAGCAAGCATTGTATACGGACAATCCACGCGGAGCAGAATGCCATTTGCCAGGCAGCGCGCTTTGGCATACCTTTAGAAGGCTCTACATTATATTGTAAAATGGAGCCTTGTTTTACCTGCGCTAAAATGATTGTAAACTGCGGAATAAAAAGGGTTGTCTGCGAGAGTAAATATCATGCCGCGGCACAAAGCCGGGATTTGTTTAAGAAAGCCAAGGTAGCATTATCCGTATTGTCTAATGCGGTGGTGAATTATAAAGATCAAAAATAATGGGAATAAAATAACGCTATGAAAATAACCAATCAGCAAACACCAATTACCAATTATCAAACGTTTGGTTAATGTATCTTGTCTGCCTGCCCTCAGCTTCGCCGCGAGGCGAGCCGCAGGCAGGGTTATTGATGATTAGTTTGTGATAGTATATATTTCTCGGGAGGTTTTAGGATGAAATGCCCCTATTGCGGTTATAAAGAAGATAAGGTTATTGATTCGCGTTCAAGCTCAGGAGGTAATTCCATACGGCGAAGGCGTGAATGCCTTAAATGCGAACGGCGGTTTACTACCTATGAATATATTGAACAGATACCTCTGTTAGTTGTCAAAAAGGCCGGGCAACGTGAGCCTTTTGACCGCACTAAAATTTTATCCGGTATCATTAAGGCCTGTGAGAAACGGCCGGTGAGTATGCAAAAAATGGAGGATATGGTAACTTCGATTGAGCGTATCGTGATGCGTAAATATGAGAAGGAGATTCCCTCAACAATCGTCGGCGAGCTGATTATGGAAAAACTCGCGGAAATTGATGATGTCGCGTACGTGCGCTTTGCCTCAGTCTACCGGCAGTTTAAGGATGTCAACCAGTTTATGAAGGAGCTTCAGGAGATTTTAGGCAAAGGAGCTTATAAAAAGTTGCCGAAAGCTAAAAAAAAGAAACGATGATGATTCGCGCGTGTACCGTTAACCGTGTACCGTTTACCGTAACGCTTAGTGGTTAACGCTACAGGCGACGTTTGTTTTTGTACAGGAGATGGCAATGATTGAAATGGAACTGAATAAAATTATTATTGATGAAAAGCGCCAGGATCAGATTATTGTTTTAAAAGAAAAGAACGGCGATAGGCTGTTGCCTATTGTGATTGGCCTCTTGGAGGCCTCAAGCATAAAAATGAAGCTTTCCGGGGTTAATCCTCCCCGTCCGCTTACCCACGACTTGCTGTATTCCATAATCGACGCGTTAAAGGCAAAGGTTGAGAAGATAGTCATTGATAAGTTGGAGAATAACACCTTTCATGCCAAGCTGTTTTTAAAAACAGAAAGCGGCGAGTCGAGAATCATTGACGCCCGCCCTTCGGATTCTATCGCATTGTGTGTGCGCGTCAAAGCGCCTGTTTTTGTGGAAGAAGAAGTCGTAGAGCAATCGGCCAAGTCTAATACATAGCGCGCTATCTTCATACATGGACTTTATCCTCACCGAACTCAAACACAACCCCTCTCTGCGGCGTATTATTGAGCTTACCCGGGACTGTCCTCAGGAAATCTATCTTGTCGGCGGTTGGCTTAGGGACATAATGCTTAAGAGAAAAACGAAGACGCGCTCTCGTCTGTCGCGCGGTAATTTGTTCTATGGGGATTTTGACTTTGCGGTTTCCTCGCAGGCAATACGATTGAGCCGGGAAATCGCGAAAAAACTAAAGAGCGGCTTTGTGATCTTAGACAAGGAGCATGGCTCAACGCGGATTATTTACCGAGACAACAGCTTTTCCTGTAATTTCGATTTTACTGATTTTCGCGGCAAAGATATCAATGAGGATTTGTTGCACCGTGATTTTACGGTTAATTCATTGGCGGTAAATTTAAAAAGAATAAAGCAGGCAAAAAGCGCTGATGAGATACTGATTGATAACTATCGCGCGCGAAAGGATATTAAGGCCAAGACTATTCGCGTAATTTCTGACTTCAGCCTGCCAGAGGACCCGGTACGGATATTGAGGGCATTTAGCCTGAGCGCGGTATTGAATTTTAACATCGCGCCAAAGACAAAAGCGGCAATAGCAAAATATAAAAAAAGCGTTACATCGTCCGCTTTTGAACGTATCACTGAAGAGCTGTTTAAAATCATGAATTCAGAAAACGCCTTTACGACTTTTGCGTCTATGGATAAGCTTAAGGTTTTAGATGAAATTATCCCTGAAATTAAAAGTATGCGTAAGGTCAGCCAGGGGCCGTACCATCATCTTGATGTTTACGGCCATTCGTTGGAAACGCTTAAGCAGATCGAAATACTCTTTGAGCAACTGAAGCGCCATAGGAATATCCAGGACTACCTTAATCAGGTAGTCGCGGGAACTCATACCAAGCGCGCGCTTTTAAAATTAGGGGCATTTTTACATGATATAGGAAAACCTATCGCAAAGAGGCGTGTCGGAAGAAAAACGTGTTTTCATGGCCATGAAAGGGCAGGGCGAAATATCGCGCGAGGGATTGCCGGGCGGCTGCGTTTAGCAAATGATGAGAGAAATGCCTTGGAAAAAATTATTTTCTGGCATTTGCGTCCCGGGTATATGGCGGATATTAAGCATTTAAGCCGCCGGGCGGTATTCAAATACTTCCGGGATACCCAGCGTGAGGCTGTAAGCATCATTTTATTATCGATAGCAGACCAACGTTCAACCCGCGGGCCGTTAACCCGCGGGGCAAACCGAAAGCATCATGAAGACGTATGTTTGGAATTAGCCAAAGAATTTTTCAGTAAAGAGAAAGAAATAAAACTGCCGAGGCTTATCGATGGCAATGATGTGATGAAACATTGTAACCTTTCTCCCGGCCCGTTGATTGGGAAAGTTTTAGCTGAAGCTGAAGAGTCTCAAGCGGTAGGTGAAATAACAACGAAAGCTCAGGCATTGGCGCTTGCAGGGGCTTTTGTAAAAGAAAGAGTAAAAAAATCATGAAAGCCTTTCTTACAGGATTATTATTTCTGATTGCGCTCGTTTTATTGTTGGGAGTTGTGTTTTTACTCTATCCTCTACTTTTACTTGCAGGGTTTCTTTTGCGGATTTGCCTGATGGTTCTCTTGGCACTAGCGGCTATTTGGCTTTTGGGTAAGTGTGTTATTTTCATCTGGGAGAAAATTACAAGAGGGGCGCAATGAGGCCAAGTGTCGCAGTAATGGTTTTAGTGATAGGCGCGGTTTTTCCCTTTCAGAGGGGATACGCGGATACCCTGTATCTTCATAATGGGCGTCAGGTAGAAGGAATTATAGAGAGGGAAGATAAAGATAAAATAGAATTAAACGTAGGATTCGGTACGGTTACCTTTAGAAAAGATAGAATTACGAAGATATATAAATCTAATTCCCAAGAGTCAGAAGTAATCAAAGAGCGTTGGATGGAGCGAAAGCAAGCAGAAGCAAGGCGTCAGGTAGAAGAAGAACGTAAGCCCAAAGACGTCGCAATCGAAAATGAAGATTCAGGGCATATTGTGGTGGAGGCTTTGTTAAATGGTAAAGTCTCGGCTAAGCTTATCGTTGACACAGGGGCGTCGCTCTTTACTATAACGCACGCGGTTGCCTTAAAGCTAGGGATAAATCCGGATGAAATAAAAGAGCATGTTGAATTGCAAGTAGCCAACGGAGAGAAAGTACAAGCAAAATTCTTTCTCTTAGAAAGTGTTCGTGTGGAAAGTATGGTGGTTAATGATGTTCCGGCCGCGATTATGCCAGAGAATATTACTAATGCCGGCTTTAAAGATGGGCTTTGTGGCATGTCATTTTTAGGACGATTCAAGTTGACGATTGACCAGGCGAAGAAGAAACTTACCCTTGAAAAATTATAGAAGCAGCTTTTTATAAGCCGGATTTTGTGTCAGAACTTGAACTTAGCGGGTTAAAGGAAATGATGAAGATAAAGAAGGCAGAGCTTACCATAGTACAAGGAGATATTACCGAACAAAGTGTAGGTGCTATAGTTAATGCCGCCAATAACGAACTTTGGATGGGGGGAGGGGTGGCGGGCGCAATCAAGAAAAAGGGCGGACAATGTATTGAGGATGAGGCGGTGAAAAAAGGGCCGATAGAAATCGGTGAGGCTGTCGCTACATCAGCAGGCGATTTGAAGGCAAAATATGTGATTCACGCGGCAACAATGGGCATGGACTCAAGGACTGATGAGCTGAAAATCCGTTCATCGTGCGCCAATGCTTTAAAAGAAGCGGAAAAATTAAAAATATCTTCAATTGCTTTTCCCGCGCTTGGCTGTGGGGTGGGAGGGTTCCCAGAGGTAGGCGCGGCTAAAATTATGGCCCAGGAGGTATTTCGCCATATATGGTTTGATTATCCCGAGACTTCTTTAAAAGAGATAGTTTTTGTGCTTTATGATAAGAAGGCCTACGGTATATTTAATAAAAACGCGTTGAGCTATTTGGAATATATGATTCATAAATTGCAATCAGGGCCGTTTATTACCGTAGACATAATCATAGAATTGCCAGGCGGTATTGTGCTGATAGAGCGCTCAAACCCGCCGTACGGTTGGGCTATTCCCGGGGGGTTTCTTGATTATAATGAGAGTTTAGAAGATTGCGCGGTGAGAGAGGCAAAAGAAGAAACATCCCTGGATATTTATGATTTAAAACAATTGCATACCTATTCTAAACCAGGACGCGACCCCCGTTTTCACACCGTAACTACGGTTTTTACCGCCAAAGGCAAAGGCGTCCCCAAGGCAGATTCAGATGCCGCTAATCTTAAGGTTTTTAAACCTGAAGACGCGTCAAAGCTTAACCTGGCCTTTGATCATAAACAGGTGCTTAGGGATTATGTGAATTATAAGAAACCTAAGTTATAATGAAGATGGAAACAGTCTTGACAATGCGTACGCTTTATGGTACGCTTTAGGCAGGAGGTGATTGTATGACTACGTTAACCGCCACACAAGCGCGAAGCCGACTATATAAACTGCTGGATGTTATTACCGCATCGCATGAGCCTGTGCAAATTACTGGAAAACGCCACAACGCGGTGTTAATATCTGAAGAGGACTGGCGCGCGATAAACGAAACATTGTACTTGCTTTCTATTCCGGGGATGCGCGCATCCATTCAGAAGGGCTTAAAAGAGCCAGTTTCACGATGCGCCAAGGCCCTTAAATGGTAAGGTGGCAGATAGTATATACAAGGCAGGCGCAAAAAGACGCAAAAAAACTTTTTGTTTCAGGGCTGCGGCCTAAAGCGGAAGCCCTTTTAGAAATCTTAAAAGTGAATCCTTTTCAAAATCCTCCTTCTTTTGAGAAATTGGTCGGCGACTTAGAAGGCGCTTATTCCCGTAGAATAAATATTCAGCACCGGCTGGTATATCAAGTGATAAAAGAATTGCGCACGGTAAAAATTATCCGTATGTGGACGCATTATGAATAAGTATTTTATAACTTATCCTGAGCAGATGTTTCGGCGCGCTTAGAAAGAATATTTCAGTAGGATTGGTTTACCATTGCGCTATAGCATATTTTCTCGCGGAGGCTCCGCCTCCGTGAGGCAAAGACTGGAGGCAAAGATGTTACGTTATTTAATCGCGGGGGAGTCGCATGGCAAGGCTTTGATGGCAATTTTGGAAGGTTTACCAAGCGGGCTAAAGGTTCAAAAAGAAGGAATTGATGCTGAGCTCGCCCGGCGCCAAGCAGGCTATGGCAGGGGCGCTCGGATGCAGATTGAGAAAGATACGGTTGAGATAATCTCAGGGTTGCATAAGGGCCTGACCATTGGAAGCCCTGTAGGAATGCTTATTCAGAATAAGGATTTTAGTATCGATAGGCAAGCCGCTATTACCAATCCCCGCCCGGGGCACGCGGATTTGGCTGGGTTGTTAAAATATGGCTTTAGTGATGCCCGTCCTGTATTAGAGAGGGCATCGGCGCGGGAGACCGCGGCACGGGTTGCCATAGGCGCGGTATGCAAAATATTCTTGGCGGAGTTTGACATCACTGTTAGCTCTAAAGTGCTTTCTATTGGCGGAAAAACCATCAAAGAAGAAATGCGGAAGATAATAGATGAAGCTATGCGCAAAAAAGATAGCGTAGGCGGAAGTTTTGAGGTGGCTATTCGCGGGGTTCCCGTGGGCTTAGGCAGTTATGTCCAGCCAGACAGGCGCCTTAACGCTCGCTTGGCTGGAGCTATTATGTCTGTCCCTGGAATTAAAGCTATAGAGTTTGGCTTGGGGTTAGAGTGCGCACATAGGTTTGGCTCACGAGTCCACGATGCCATTTACTATTCAAAGGCTAACGGTTACTACCGAAAGACTAATAATGCCGGTGGTATCGAAGGGGGAATTTCAAATGGCCAGGATATCATTATTCGCGGCTATATGAAGCCCATTGCTACTTTGAATAAGCCTTTAGCCTCGGTAGATATTAAAACTAAAAAGGCTATGCTTGCTTCTATTCAGCGCGCTGACACCTGCGCGGTTGAGGCCGCGGGCGTAGTCGCGGAAAGCATGACAGCCTTTGAAATTGCCAACTGCCTATTAGAAAAATTCGGCGGGGATTGCCTTAAGGATATCCAGCAAGCCTATTGTGCTTACCTTAAAAGAATTAGTCGCTAAGTGCCTGCAAAAAGATAAGCCCGCATGGAGTGAATTTGTTTTACGCTTTCGGCCGCTTGTAGAAAGGGCTGTCCGTGCCAGGCTACACCGCCACAATTTCTCACATACCATAGAAGATATTAAGGATATTACTCAAGGGATATTCCTTGATATCTGGAAGAATAATAAGTTAGCCTTAGTCAAGGATGAAGACAGAATTAGCGGCTGGCTTGCCATTGTTTCTCAGAATGCCGCGATTGACTTTATCCGTTCCCATGCAAAGTTTAACCGTCAGGATTCTTTTTTCTTTAATGATGAGGGCGCCTCGCAGGAAATTATACCCCTTTTAGCTTCAGCAGCTGATCCACTGAAAGAACTCATTCAGGATGATTTTAGCTTGGCGGTAGAAAAGCTTATTGAGTCTTTAGAGCCGAGGGAAAGGCTTATCTTGAGGCTCAACCTTCAGCATAATAAGACTCATAGGGAAATCGCGAAATTTATGAAAATCCCTATTAATACTGTCTCAAGCATCTTGCGCCGGACAATGCTGCATTTCAGGGAAGTGCTAAGAAAACATGGGCATAGCGATATTTGATTTAAAGCTGAACATCCCCCCCTGCGGTACGCACCGCGGAGGTGCGCAGATGGTTTCTAAGATTTTTGCACGAAAATAGCTTAATTTTACGTCTTATAAAGTAGGGGAGAAAAATATGCCAGATTTAGAGAAAATCATAAAGAAGAGTTTTGGAAGGAGAGAGCCTATCCTTAAAAGAACTTCGCTTTGTCCTTCAGAACTGGAATTAGGGAAGTATTTGGATAAAACATTACCGCCAAGCCAAAGGGATAAAATTGAGAAGCACTTGGCAGATTGCGGCTATTGCCTGGATTTGCTGGTAGTGGCAAAGGATGCGGTTGATGCGTCAAAGAAGAAGGTGAGCCTGACCCAAAGCTTAGCCAAACAAAAGTGGTTTATTTTGAGTATGATGAGTTTCTTGCTTTCTTTTTTCATTAAGCGGTATTTCTTTCAGTTTTTGACCTTAAGCCTTATTCTAGGGATTAAATGGGCACTCAGCGTTGAGGGAAGCAGGAATCTGGTGATGATTTTTCGCAACTTGAGCCATCATCAGGAAGATAGCGGCAGGGAAAAGCCAGAAAAGGTATTTGAGAGGAAGCACTAAGGCGGCAGAGACATTATAAACGTTAAAAAAGCCGCTATGATCTTTCTATAAATGGTGGGAAACTAACAGCTTCTATGTTATAATTATGGTGGAGGTAAACCAATGAGTACTGTAAAAGAAGAGGCAAAGAAAATAATTAACAGGTTATCTAAAAATGCTACGTGGGATGATTTGTTATATGAGCTTTATGTGACAAAAAAGATTGAGGTGGCGCTTGATGCCGTTAGTAAAGGGAAAACCGTCTCACACGAAGAAGCAAAAAAGCGGTTACTCTCAAAATGATAATAGTATGGTCGTCGCCCGCCGTTGCCGATTTAGAAAACTTACGTGATTATATTGCTCACGATTCCCCTTACTACGCCGCAATTTTCATCGAAAAGATAATTGCCGCCGTTGAGAAAATTATATCTTTCCCCTTGATGGGCCGCATCGTCCCCGAATACGGCAATAAAAATATTCGTGAAGTTATATACCAAAACTATAGGATTATCTATAAAATAAACGCTAAAACCATTTTTATTTTGACTATAGTGCATGGTGGCCGTAACCTTTATAGATTATTTAAGAAATAATAAGGCGGGAGAGCTGTTTTTACCGCAGACAACGCCACTCTGATGGCTATATTTTGTTTACCCACAGCTAAAATTCAGCCTTCGGCCTCTCTGCCACAAAGCTTGGCGGGATCAATTCGCCTCTGACGGTAAGCAGTGATTTACCCCGCTTCGCAAACTGAGGCAAAATTTTCTTGCGATAATTTTGCCTCGCTCCGCGGGGTCAATTCGCGCTTACAAGTTATGTTCGCCTGCCGCAAAAACGGCGGCTTCATAACTTGTGCGCTCATTGAAAATATTTGCACGAAAATAGCCATTTCTTACGTCTATATAAGTAAGGACAAAAATTATGGTAAGGGAAAGGCCATAGTTGAGATGTCTGAAACTTATCCCGCCCCTTTTATTTATTCACGTTTTAAAAATTAAAAAACTTGAATACAAAAAAGGTGCGGGGTCAATTCGCCCGCCACAAAGATTGGCGGGCACATTGAGGAGGTGGCGAGATGGTAGAAAGTAGCGATCTTCAGGTGGCTCGGCTCTTTAGGGTCGAGAAGGAAGGCAGTAAGCTTAAGGCATTTGTGGATTTAGCCATAGGCGGCTGCCTTATTGTCAAAGGGTTTAAGATAATGCAAGGCCAGGAAGGCTTGTTTGTCAGTATGCCCAGCCAGCCCGGCAAAGACGGTAAATGGTATCAAGTGGCATTGCCTGCCACCAAAGAAAAGCGCAGCCAGATAAGTGAAGTAATCCTCTCGGCCTACAAGGAATAAACAACAGATTGCTTTATTTTAACGTTAGGGTAAAATAAACCATAAAGTAGGGGTAGTTATGACAAGCTATCCCTGCTTTATGGTGAAGAAAAATGGAAAGTTTATGAAAACTTATCGAATCGTTGTGACAAAATCTTATTTTAAAACTCCCGGTTTCTACAGATTCCGTCTATCCTAAAATGCAGGAAAAAATTCTCATCATAGAAGACGAACCCGATATCGTTAAGATGCTTGAGTATAATTTTAAGAAGGAGGGTTTTCGGATAATAAGCGCTTCTAACGGACAGAGGGCTTTAACGCGGGCCGAAAGAGAACATCCCGACATTATTATCCTAGATTTGATGCTTCCTGAGATTGACGGGCTGGAAGTATGTAAGTCTTTGAAACAGTCTCCCGGCACCGCGCATATTCCAATTATTATGCTCACCGCTAAGGCCCAGGAAACGGATAAAATTGTGGGGCTTGAATTGGGAGCGGATGACTATATAACCAAGCCGTTTAGTATCCGGGAGCTGACCGCGCGCGTTAAAGCGGTGCTTCGCCGGGCGCGGGAAAAAGATAAACTGCCGGAGATTTTTAAGATAGGAAACCTAACAATTGATTTTTCTAAGATTAAAGTAGCTATAGGGAATAAGCCTGCCGAACTTACGGCTAAAGAATTTGAGTTGTTATCGGCCTTGATAAAGGCCAAGGGCAGGGTTTTATCCCGGGATTATCTTTTGGATACTATATGGGGTTTTGACAATGCCGTTGAGATTCAGAGCCGCACGGTGGATGTGCATATACAGACCCTGCGCAAGAAGCTAAAAACAGAAGCAAAACGCGTTGTTACCGTAAAAAACTACGGTTACCGTTTTGAGCAAGAAGAGGAGTAAAAAGATATCATGTTTTTCTGGCAGCCCGGGCGGCATATAAGAAAAATGACGGCAGTATTAGAGGAAATTGCAAGGGGCAATCTCCAGCAGAGGATTAACATTTACTCAAAAGGCGCGCTCGGGAGGCTGGCACAGGTAATTGACAGTTCAATTTCCGCGTTAACCGCCCAAATAAATGTTCTTAATAGGGAAGCAGTCAAGGGCAAAGCCATCTTAACCAGTATGGTTGAAGGGGTTATTGCCATAGATAAGGATGGCAGGGTTTTGTCTCTTAATCCGACAGCGGAGAAGATATTTAATATCAAAAAACAGGATGCCGAGGGCAGGCTGTTTTTAGAGGTTATCCGTAATAACGATATTTTCGAGATTATTAGCCGTGTTTTAAAAAGCGGCGAGCCGCTATCAAATGAACTTAACCTTATCTTACCGGTACAGAAAGTATTTAAAATCAATGCCTCAGCTATCTTTGAAGATAGGGCTGTTGCGGGCTGTGTCTTGGTTATTCACGATATTACCCAGATGCGCAGGCTTGAGAGGGTCCGCTCGGATTTTGTGGCCAATGTTTCCCATGAATTAAAGACGCCCCTTACCTCTATTAAAGGTTTTGTGGAAACCCTTCTTGAGGGGGCTATCGATGATAAGGAAAATAACCGGGAATTCTTAAGGGTTATTCAGGAGCATACTAATCGCCTGGAGAGCCTGATCAATGATTTATTGGATTTAGCTTCTTTGGAGGAACGCGGAGTTTCTTTACGCGCGCAGGAAGTGAATTTTAAGGAACTGGCGGATAAGATTTTGATGAATTTTGAGGCACAGCTAGAAAAGAAAGAGGTTGAAGCAAGAAATGAACTCCCCGGAAATCTTATCGTTAACGCGGATAAAGATAAGATAGAACAGGTTTTTACCAATCTCATTGATAATGCCGTTAAGTTTAACCGCCAAAAAGGCAGTATAAAGATTTATGCCCAGGAGCTTCCTGATAACAAAATCAAGGTCATAGTCAAGGACTCTGGGGAGGGTATTCCTCCTAAGGATATCTCGAGAATCTTTGAGCGTTTCTACCGCGTGGATAAGGCCCGTTCGCGCGCCATGGGAGGAACGGGGTTAGGCTTATCAATAGTCAAACATATCATTGAATCGCACGGAGGAAGTATAGAGGTAGAAAGCAGCGAAGGCCTCGGCTCGGAATTTTCTTTTATTCTCCCAAAATAGTTTTTACCTGAATTCTACACCCGTTTAAGCCATTGAGGTATGGCTTGGGCGGGTTTTTTATTTTACCCGGATTTTACATTGTCTTGAAGCGGACTTTACCTCCATATCTTATACTTTAGTTGTAAAACGAATATGAGAGAGGAGGTGAAGACATATGACAGGAACTTTATTTAACTTGGAAAAGGATTTTCTCGCAAGCTCACTTCGTGCGCTGATTAACCGACTGCACGACGTGCTCTCGGCGATAGAAGAAAGAGAGAGCGTGGAAAGCGAGTTTACCGCTAACAGCCTGAAGTCCGCGGAAACGCAGCTGCGCCAGATACGCCGTTTTTGCGCCATTGGATAAGGCAGGCGAAAAAAAGATAAAAGGAGTTTTAATCAAGGAGAAATGAAATGGTAAATAAAATAGGGATGATAGTTTTAGCGGTATGGTTTCTGGGGGTTGGCCCCGTATGTTTCGCCGCGACTACCCAGGTGGATGCCCTGATTGAGAAACTGGTAGAAAAGGGGATTCTGGAGCGTCAGGAGGCAATCAAGCTAAAAAGCGAGATTGCTGAGGATGAAAAGATAGTAAGGGAAGAAGGGCTTAAGCAGAGCTTGCCCGGCTGGGTAAGGGAGATGAAATTGAAGGGTGATTTCCGCCTGCGTTATCAGTATGAGAAGAAAAAAGGCAGTAATACCAACTCCGGAAATACCACTGAGAGGGATAGGGGCAGAATCAGGTTTAGGCTGGGCGCGGAGACTAAGGTAAATGACCAAACCAAAGTGCTTTTTGGTTTGGCAACCGGCGGCACTGACCCCCGTTCCACCAATCAAACCTTAGAAAACAGTTTTGAGCTTAAGGATATTAGGCTGGACTATGCCTATGCTGAATACGCGCCTTTGGCCTGGGCCGCGTTTTCAGGCGGAAGGATGAAAAATCCGCTCTGGGAGCCAGGGGATTTGCTTTGGGATACGGATATTAATCCTGAAGGTTTGGCGGCAAAATTAAATGGTAAGGTAAATGACCGGTTAGAAACCTATCTTAATACCGGCGTCTTTATCCTGGATGAAAACGCGGCCGCCTCCGACCCCTGGATCTACGCCTTACAGCCGGGGCTCAAGTGGAAGATGAATGATAAAACCAGCCTGAATCTGGCCACCGCGTATTACGGAAGCAGCCAGGTTAAGGGAGCGATCCTGGACCATTCCGCAAGCAGTAATACCAATAACGGAAAGCGCGGCCTGTGGTATGGCCTTAGCGCTGTTAGTCCAAGTGTGGAATTAGCCGTTAAAGACCCTCTGCGGTTTATGGGTATAGGCTTGCCTTATGTTTCGCTTTTCAGCGAATATGTTCATAATCTGCCTTCCTCAAAGAGCGGATACCTTGCCGGATTTAAGATAGGCCACGCGAAGGTGAGCAATGCCAAGCAATGGCAGTTGAGGTATTTTTACACTATGCTGGCCACCGATGCCTGGTTGGATACATTTCCGGATTCGGATAGATATGGCGGAAGGACCGGAATCAGGGGGAATGAAATACTCTTTACTTACGGTTTAGGTAAGAATTGGAGCTTGGAGTTGGATTATTATCGTACGGATTTAACCACTACTCATAGTGATTCTCGGGTCAAGACCGAGAATTTATTCCAGGTGGATTTGAATTTCAAATTTTAACCTATAGAATCTAAAAGGAGAAAAAAGACATGAAAAGGATAATGTGCTTTATGGTAATAGCGGTTATCGCCTGCGTTAATCAGGCCTACGCCGCGAAATTAATCAAGGTGGACGGCTCAAGCACCGTCTTTCCCATTACTGAGGCCGTGGCCGAGGAATTTCAGAAGGAAAATAGCGGGATAAAGGTGATGGTGGGTATTTCCGGAACCGGCGGCGGGTTTAAGAGGTTTGGCCGCGGAGAAACCGATATCAGCGATGCCTCCCGTCCCATAAAACCCAAAGAGGTGGATTTAGCCAGAGAAAATAATATTGAATACATCGAGCTTCCGGTGGCCTATGACGGCCTGGCGGTGGTGGTTAATCCGCAGAACACCTGGGTAAGCCATCTTACGGTTAAGGAATTAAAGAAGATGTGGGAGCCGGATGCCCAAGAGACAATTACTAAATGGAGTCAGATACGCGCGGGTTTTCCGGATAAAGAATTGCGGCTTTACGGCGCGGGAACAGACTCTGGGACGTTTGATTACTTTACCGAGGCAATCTGCGGCAAATCCGGGGCCAGTCGCGGCGACTTCACCGCCAGCGAAGATGATAATGTGCTGGTAGAAGGGGTCTCTTCGGAAGAGAATGGCTTAGGGTATTTTGGGCTGGCTTATTATGAGCAGAATAAGGATAAGCTTAAGCTGGTGGCTATTGATGATGAAAATGACGCTAATGGCAAAGGGCCTGTCGCGCCGGCAATAGAGACGGTAATGGATTCAACCTATCAGCCTTTGGCCCGGCCCATATTTATCTATGTAAGCGTCCAATCGGCCCAAAAGGAAGAAGTGGCAAAATTCGTGGAGTTTTACCTTAACCATGCCGGGCAATTAGTAAAAGAAGTCGGTTACATCCCTTTGCCGGATGCGGCCTACCAAGCGGCCTTAGAGCGTTTTAAGAAGCGGGTCAAAGGCTCTGTCTTTGGCGGTAAGGGCGCGGCCATAGGGGTTAAGATTGAAGATTTGCTGAAGCGCCAGAAATAAGCTAAAAATATGTTTAGGAAGAATAAGTTTCAAAAATTAAAAGAATATCTGATTGAGAAACTGCTTTTTCTCTTTAGCTTAGTTTCCATATTCGCCACCGTAGGGATTATCGCGGTCTTGTCCTTTGAGGCCTTCGCCTTTTTTAAGGAGGTATCGCTTTTAAAGTTTTTTACGGATACCCAGTGGACGCCGCTTTTTGTCAAGAAGCATTTTGGCATCCTGCCGCTTTTGTGCGGGACGCTTCTAACCACCCTGATCGCGATGCTTATCGCGCTTCCCGTTGGCTTGATCAGCGCGGTATACTTAAGCGAATACGCCTCGGAAAAGGCCAGGGATATCATCAAGCCGGTAATGGAAATATTGGCGGCAATCCCCACGGTGGTGTATGGTTATTTCGCGCTTTTGTTTGTTACCCCGTTATTAAGGAAATGCATCCCCGGGATGAGCGGGTTTAATTCCCTCTCCAGCGGTTTGGTAATGGGGACAATGATTATCCCTTTGATTTCATCCTTGAGCGAAGATGCCTTTCACGCCGTACCGATGGGCCTGCGCGAGGCGGGATACGCCTTAGGTTCAAACAGGATGCAGGTGTCCTTAAGGATAGTTCTGCCGGCGGCTTTTTCCGGGGTCTGCGCCGCCTGCGTTTTGGCCATATCCAGGGCGATGGGCGAGACGATGATAGTGGCCATTGCCGCCGGCCAGCAGCCCAGGCTGACCTTAAATCCTTTGGTTCCAGTTGAGA